>Ga0315900_10001256_pt1 | contig 40676 bp, 41 predicted proteins | sample LakEriMetagenome_FD_203521 | JGI IMG/M metagenome (GOLD analysis project Ga0315900, IMG submission 203521) | Freshwater fungal communities from buoy surface, Lake Erie, Ohio, United States - Buoy 12 MA114 | ecosystem: Environmental > Aquatic > Freshwater > Lake > Lake biofilm | place: USA: Lake...
TGGGTCAGCAGTCAGCGCTCCTTTAATGGCGGCTTCCTCACCCGCCTCGTCTTTCAATCCTTTGCACGCAAGCGCCAAATTTACCCACTGTTGGGAATCGCGACCATCCAAATCGATCACGCGTTGGAACGCACGTTTGGCATAAACCAGGTCGCCACTGCGTAACGAGAATCTGCCCAAGTTGGTGAGTGTCGCGATGTGGCCGGGATCAAGGTCCAGAATCCTCTCCCAAGCTTTGAATGCCACTTCGCGCTGGCCTGCGGCGGCGGCCTTTTCGGCCTGCATTTCCAAGGATGCGATATCGTTGCTCATATTGGTCTTTTGTTATGGGATTTGCTGACAATAGTACCGGTGAATGCGGTACTGGGCGAACCCGTTAGATTTCCCATTCCGGCGTTTGCCCTGAATGGGCATCGAGCGCTTCGAAAACGCTGGAGATCTGTTGATGCTCTGCCTCACTTACGTCCGGTCGGCTGACTTCAAAGATCAGAATCACCCGGGTTTCGGCGGAGTCATTCCACGCTTCATGTTCGATGGTGTCATCGAACAGCCAGACTTTCCCCGCCTGCCATTCGCGCGTCTCATTGCCAACACGCAGACGACATTGACCGGGCACAATCAGCGGCAGGTGAACGATCAGCCGGGTATTGATCAGACCATTGTGTGGCGGAATATGGGCACCGGGTCGCAGCAACGAAAACAGCACAGATGGCGAACGGTTTGGGATATGCGTTAGCGGGACCGCTTCGAGTGCCTTTACCGTATTCGGGCAGCGGGCCGCATTTTCTGCGACGAGTTTGCCCGCTTTCCAAAGGTAAAACGCGCTCCAATCGGGATTGTTCAGCATGCCGTTTTGGCTGTTTTGCACCGCATTCGGGCGGTTCGGGTTGCCCTCAACGTAGGGCTTAAACGCCGCGTGATCGCGCATTACGACTTCCAATTCAGCCCTGATACCCGCAGTGTGTGACTCGAGTTCCGCCACCCAAGCAAACGCTGCTGGATCGAAAAACGGAACTGCGGCAAGACCGGGCAAATGGAAGTACCTTGGTTGCTGTGGGTACACTTTTTTGTGACCGAACAGGATATCGACTGCGTCCGAGACACGGCTTGTTGTTGCCGACGCACTAGCCGCCGAGCCGGCAAGGCGTTTGCGGATGCTCGCCTCCCACTCGTCTGCGTAGGCATCACAACATCGCTTCGCACGCTCGAACTCCGTCAACAACGCTGGCGAGAGTTGCTCGCCAGAGGGCACCGAGCGAACCGCCGCCAAGTAATTGCCAGACGCTTCGCGATGGGCACCTTGTTCGGCAAGCATATCCGCCTTTAACAGCAACATCTGAAAGTTGGCCCCAGCGAGTAACAACGCTTGGTCGATTGCCTTTGATGCATTGACGGCACTGTTCAAGCGGTGGTGGGCGATGGCCATCGCACAATACACCGACGCGTCGGCGACGCCGACACCGACCAGTTGATCAAAATGGCTCAAAGCCTCTCTAGGCCGCGCCTGGCGTAACGCCTCAAACCCCGCTTGTGCGGTCGCCTTGGGATCGAGCAATGATTTATTGTTTGAGTTCACCGTAAGCACTTTCGCTTGGCTGTCCGCCGCAATATTCCGCCAGCCAACATGTTACCGCCAGCCGGGCCAAACACCGGCCATTGTCAAATATCGAGCCGAGTTGGCGCAAGTCTTGCTGCTCAAAGAGAGCCTGAGCGCTTACGCGGCGGTCTCAGGCGAAGACGGCACCGCGCGTTGGGTTGCTTTCGCAACGCTGACGTCGCAGACGGCATAACTTGTCTGGTGCCTTCCGAACCAATTCACAGGCTAGCGTGAAGGGTTGGTGCAAATACTGTTTGTCTGCGCTTGCTGCCAAGTTGACTGTGGAGGCGAAGTATATTTTGTTCGAGTCGCGTCAAACGCAGCGAGGTTAGCAATCGTCGGCAGATTGGTTTAGAATCATTTTCCGTTTCAACAGGCGGGCCTCGTCGGCCATTCCCTTTAATTCTTTGTTCTATTGCTTGTAGCCGCACAGGTACGGCTAAACTGGAGATTCCATGCACATGATTCTTGCTCGATTGATGGTCTGCGCGGCGCTTGTTGGCTTTGCCGGCGCAAGTGTTGAAAGTTACGCACAGGCTCCAGCTACCCCCGCTGCAGAGTCAGCTGCCGCACCCGCCGCTGCCCCGGCCGCCGCACCCGCAGCCAAACCAAAATCCGCCGCCGAAGAAAACCCGTTTGGTTTTGCCGCCATGCTTGAGCACGGCGATGCCGTTGCCAAGATCACACTCGCCATTATGGTGATTATGTCGGTCGGTAGCTGGTACATTATTTTCACCAAGCTCTACGAAGCCGCAAAAATCGTCAAGCAGGCCAAAGAAGCCGAAGCAACCTTTTGGCAAGCTGGTTCGGTTCGCGCCGGCGCAGAGACACTAAAAGAAGACAGTCCGTTTCGATTTATCGCGGAGAAGGGACTCGAGGCGACACAAAAGCACACGGGATTATTGGGTCAAATCGACCTCTCCGATTGGATCACAATGGGCATCAGCCGAGCGATCGATAACGTACAAAGCCGCATGGGTGACGGGCTCGCGTTCTTGGCAACCGTCGGTTCAACCGCACCATTTGTGGGCTTGTTCGGTACGGTTTGGGGCATTTACAACGCGCTGGTCAAGATTGGTATCACCGGGCAAGCGTCTATCGACAAAGTTGCTGGCCCCGTTGGCGAAGCGCTAATCATGACCGCCATTGGTCTGGCAGTTGCCGTTCCCGCAGTGCTGGGTTACAACTTCATCGTGCGCAAGAACAAAACCAGCATGGATCAAGTGCGTGCATTCGGTTCCGACGTGCACGCAGTGTTGCTCGCATCCGCCAACGTCAAGAAGTAAGCCGCCGCCATGGGCATGCAAATTGGTGGGTCGCAGGACGATGAATCGCTGAACTCAACCATCAACACCACGCCGCTAGTCGACGTGATGTTGGTGTTGCTGATCATCTTCCTGATCACAATTCCGGTGGTGACAACCTCTGTCAAGGTGAAGTTGCCGCTGGAACCTAACGCGCCGCAAGAAGCGAAGCCGGAAAACATCATCTTGTCGTTCAATCAAAAAGGTGAGTTGTTCTTCTACGATTCTCCAATCAAGAACTCTGAGGACCTCAAGGACAAGCTTCGTAGGGCTCGTGATGCCGCTAAACGCGCTGACAAACCACAACCGGAAGTTCACATTCGCGGCGACGCAAACTCGGTCTACGAGCCGATGGGCCGCGCGATTTTGGCGATTCAAGAGATCGGGCTGACAAAAGTCTCGTTTGTGACGGACCCCACGACCCCTTAGCACCACATGAGATGGCCTAGAGTACTAGGCTGTCTCACTCAGCAATTCGGAGAAACTTTATGGGTATGAACGTAGGATCAGGTGGCGGTGGTTCCGATGCGGAACCGATAATGGATATCAACACCACGCCGCTCATCGACGTGATGCTGGTGTTGATCATCATGCTTATCATCACGATTCCGATTCAGCTACATTCGGTAAACATGGAAATGCCAGTTGGCAACCCGCCCAATCGGGAAAAGCCGTTGGAAGTGCGCATCGACATAGACCGCACCGGACAGATTTTCTGGAACGGTGCACCGATTGACCGGCCAACGCTGGATGCCAATATGATGGAAACGGCCAAGATTTCACCGCAGCCGAACATCATGGTGCGTCCGGACAGGTTTGCGCGGTATGAAGGCGTCGCATTTGTATTGGCGAACTCGCAGCGGCGTGGTTTGCAGAAACTCGCCATCATCGGCGGTGAGCAGTTCCGCTGATGCGTAGTTAGTCAATCAAGCAGACGCAAACCCGAGTGCAGGCAACACAGGTTGGAGAAGATTTAATGAACGCGGTCAAGTCGGAAACTGAAGGAATGATTGTCATGTCTGGTTGGGCGCAGCGTCAGCGCGACCCAAAGAAACACATGGCTGGCATTATCTTTGTGGTGGCATTTCACGTTTTCTTGGGATGGATGATCTTCACCGGTGCAGGGCAGAAGTTCATGAAGGCCGTCGCCCCCGCGAGTATTGTCGAAGTTGTACTGCCGCCTGAGCCGCCGCCCCCACCACCGCCCCCGCCAGAGCCGGTTAAGCCGCAGCCAAAACAAGATATTCCGCCACCGCCTAACTACGTGCCACCGCCCGAAGTTGCGCCCACCACGACCTCTACCGCACCCGTGGTCGAGTCCGTGCCGACACCACCGCCGGTACAGGCCTATGTTCCCGCCCCGCCAGCGCCGCCTGTGGTGCAACGCCCCGTGGGGCCACGTGGTTTTGGCTCGATCACTAACCGCCGCGAATGTGCAGCCGCTTTCCAAGCCTCCTTCCCACGGGAAGCGCGCCGTGCAGGTACGGAAGGCACGGTCACGCTGGCAATTCAGGTTGGGCCGGATGGCAAGGCGATCAGTGTGGAGGTTGCCAACGCTAATCCACGCCGCGTGTTCGATCGTGCCGCCATGGGGGTGATCAACTCGGGAGCCTGTCGTTTTGAAACCGATACTGCTGGCTACGTTGCACAGCTGGCGATTACCTACAAGTTGTCGGGCGAAGAAGCGGAATAATCTGCATGGTTCCAACAAACGCCCCGCGCTGCGGGGCGTTTTTGTTTTCTGGCCCCGCGCTGCGGGGCGTTTTTGTTTTCTGGACCCGCGCTGCGGGGCGTTTTTGTTTTCTGGACCCGCGCTGCGGGGCGTTTTTGTTTTCTGGACCCGCGCTGCGGGGGGTTTCTTTTTTGTAGCTTACCTACAGGAACCAACAGCGAAAGCCCTAAAATTAGTTCATGCGCGCGAATAGTTCGAACACGGGTGTTTGCATCTTCCTCACCGGGCTTTCAGGGGCTGGCAAGTCGACCATCGCGACCGCCCTTGCAGAGGCAATCAGAACCAACCTGAATCGCGCAGTCACACTGCTCGACGGGGATGTGGTGAGAACCCATCTCTCCAAAGAGTTGGGCTTCTCCCGCGCTGACCGCGACACCAATATCGAGCGGATTGCCTTTGTGGCCGCAGAGGTGGTCAAACATGGTGGCATCGTTATCTCCGCAGCCATCGCACCTTACGACGCGGCGCGAGCCGCCGCCCGTCGGCGCATCGAAGCCAACGGACGATTTGTCTTGGTGCATCTTTCAACACCGCTGGCGGTTTGTGAAACACGCGACACCAAGGGGTTGTACGCCAAGGCACGTCGCGGCGAAATTGAAATGTTCACCGGCGTCAATGACGCATATGAAGTACCAAACAAAGCTGAGCTGACTATCGATACCTCCAGAGTTAGCATCAATGATGCGGTCACAATGCTGCTGGCAACGATTACAAAGGACGACGCATGACTGCCGTCGATGACACCTACCTCACCCTTGTTCGTCACGTCCTCGAACACGGCGCAAACAAGTCCGACCGCACCGGCACTGGCACACGCTCGGTATTTGGTTATCAGATGCGTTTCCCGTTAGCCGAATCATTTCCGCTGCTCACCACAAAGAGGTTGCATCTTCGGTCGATCATTCACGAGTTGTTATGGTTCTTGATGGGCGACACCAACATCGCCTACCTGCGCGACAACAAAGTCACCATCTGGGATGAATGGGCGGACGCTGAAGGCAATCTCGGTCCGGTATACGGCTATCAGTGGCGATCGTGGCCAACGCCCGACGGCAAACACATCGACCAAATTCGTGAGGTCATCGCGCAGATCAAATTCAACCCGGATTCGCGCCGCATGATTGTCTCAGCGTGGAACGTTGCCGACATTCCAAAAATGGCGTTAGCCCCCTGCCACGCGTTTTTTCAGTTCTACGTGGCGGACGGTAAGCTCTCCTGCCAGCTGTATCAACGTAGCGCCGACATCTTCCTCGGTGTGCCGTTCAATATCGCCTCCTACGCGCTCCTGACCATGATGGTGGCGCAAGTTTGTGGGCTCAAGCCAGGCGAGCTTGTACACACGCTTGGGGATGCACATCTTTATACGAATCATCTCGATCAGGCGCGGGAGCAGCTCACACGCCAACCGCGCGCCGCGCCAATCATGCGACTAAACGCCGACGTCACTGATATTTTGGCCTTCAAGTTTGAGGACTTCACGCTGGAAGGTTACGATCCGCATCCGGCCATTAAAGCGCCGATCGCGGTCTAGGCACCTCCGATCATGCTGAACTTGATTGTGGCAACGGCCAACAATAATGTCATCGGTCTTGGTGGAAAGATGCCGTGGCACCTGCCCGCGGAACTTGCCTACTTCAAACAAGTCACCATGGGGCACCCGATTATCATGGGGCGCAAAACGTTTGAGTCCATTGGCCGACCATTACCCGGCCGGCGCAATATCGTCGTGAGTGCCAACCCTGGTTGGCGACACGAAGGTGTAGAGGTTGCAACATCGGCCGACGCTGCGCTGGCATTGGTTGCCGATCAAACTGCCTTTGTCATTGGTGGTGCGACACTCTACGCAGCAGCGCTACCGATTGCAGATCGCGTGTATCTGACGGCGATTCACGCCTACGTTGATGGCGACACTTTTTTCCCGCCGCTGCCAGCAACAGAGTGGCAAGAAACTTCCCGCAAGCCGCGCCCCAAAGACGAGAAGAATGCCTACGACCTGGATTTCATCGTCTTTGATAGGCTTGCGAAGTAAAGTCAAAACTCCTTTATCCACGGGCGCTTTCAGACATTTTTGCTTGGAAACGCCCGCCAATAGGCGAATTTTGATTTTCGACTAGTACTCGCCGCTACCCGAGAACGCCGGCTGATAGTTGTCCCGCCAGCCGCGCGGTGGAGGCGGCGGCATCATGTTTGAGGCGTCGTATTCGAGCACGATGTTATCCGGCGTCAACCACTCGGCAAGCGCCGTCACTAGCGGCTCGGTGACTGATACCCGCCATTGGTCCGGTAACACCACAGGCACTTCGGCTTCCCCATTGTTATAAATAATCTTCACCTGGACGGCATCACTCGCATCGGGTGCGAGGTGGGGCGACAACAAACGCCGCAACTTGGCGCTATCAGCTTGTCCGTTCATCGACAAGGTGATCTGCCGCACAAACTTGCGCGCCTCGTCCATGCCGATCACATCGTCCGCAACCACCCGCAGTCCACCGGAAAATTCATCGGGCGAAACCCGCCCGCGCACAATCAATGGCTGATCGTCGCGAATCAGTTGGCGGCGCTTGTCAAATACATCGCTATAGGCCACCACGTCGACACGCGCACTGCCGTCATCGAGCGTCATGACACACATCCGCCCGCGTTTGCCGTTACGCACGCGTTGCTCGTAAAGAATACCCGCTATCAAGATCGAATCATTCCTCGGCTGCAAATCCGACAACAAGGTCTTGGCAAATTGGCGGATCTCACGCGCGTAGCTGGTAAATGGATGACCGGAAAGATAAAAGCCGAGCGCCGTCTTTTCGTTTGTCAGTCGGTCACGGTCAGACCACATCGGTACCGCCACCAACGCCAGACTAGTGCCTGCTTCCGCAGAGCTATCACCAAACAAATTCACCTGCTGTGCGTCGCGCAGCGCCTTATCCGCAAGCTCAATGGCTTGCGGTAGTGTGGCAATCAGTGCCGCGCGATTTAGCTCGATGGCATCAAATGCCCCGGCGCGAATCAGTGCTTCCATTGCGCGACGATTGACGTGGCCGCGGTCAACACGTTTGACAAAATCGAGCAAGTCACCGAACGGCCCACCGGCCTCACGGGCGGCGACGATGGCCTCAATCGCGTTGCGCCCGGTACCCTTGACCGCGCCTAAGCCATAGCGAATCGTGCGTTCATCGGTCGGCAGAAAACGATACGTGCCGAGGTTGATATCCGGCGGCAGTAGGGTCAGGCCAATCGCGCGCGCATCGTCGGCAATCAGTTGGACCTTGTCGGTGAAATCCATGATGCAGCTCATGTTGGCTGCCATGAATTCGGCCGGGAAATGTGCCTTCAAATATGCGGTGTGATACGCCACCAGCGAATAGGCCGCCGAATGTGACTTGTTGAAACCGTAACCGGCAAACTTCTCCATGAAGTCGAACAATTCGTCGGCAACGCGCTGGGCAATACCCTTCTTCACCGCGCCCTCGGCAAAGATGCCGCGATGTTTCGCCATTTCTTCCGGCTTCTTTTTACCCATCGCGCGGCGCAATAAATCCGCGCCGCCGAGAGAATAGCCGCCCACCACCTGCGCGATCTGCATCACCTGTTCTTGATAGACCATGATGCCGTAGGTCGGCGAGAGAATCGGCTCAACCCGCGCATCAAGGTAAGTCACCTTCTCCGCGCCCGTCTTGCGCCGTATGTAGTCAGGAATCAGCTCCATCGGGCCGGGACGATACAGCGCGTTTAGTGCCGTCAAATCTTCCACCGAACCAGGGCGCGCCTTGACGATCAAGTCGCGCATGCCGCTACTTTCAAACTGGAAGATTGCTACCGTGCTACCACGTGCGAAGACGTTGTAGGCCGCCTGATCGTCGAGCGGGATATGTTGAAGGTCGAAGTCTGCCGCAGGCTCGCCATACTGGCGCGCGCGAATTAGCTCAACGGCCTCTTCGATAATGGTGAGTGTTGTCAGGCCAAGGAAGTCAAACTTGACCAGCCCGACCGCCTCAACGTCATCCTTGTCGTACTGGCTGACAAACGAATCCGAGCCATCCGCGACATAAAGCGGCGTGAAGTCGGTCAGTGGTCCGGGCGCAATCAGCACACCACCGGCGTGCATACCAACATTACGCGTGATGCCTTCGAGCTTCAGCGCCAGCTCCATCAACTCGGCCACTTCTTCCTCGCTCTTAATGCGATCATTAAATTGCGGTTCTTGTTTGATCGCCTCAGCGAGTGTGATACCGAGCTGATTGGGAATCAGTTTGGCAATACCATCAACGTGGTTGTAGCTCATGCCGAGAACACGCCCCACATCACGGATCACAGCCTTGGCGGCCATCGTACCGAAGGTGGCAATCTGCGACACCGAATCGTGGCCGTATTTGTGTTTTACGTAATCAATGACACGATCACGACCTTCCTGGCAAAAGTCGATATCGAAGTCCGGCATGGATACACGTTCTGGGTTGAGGAAGCGCTCGAACAGCAAGTCATAGTGCAGCGGATCAAGGTCGGTAATGCCCAATGAATACGCCACCAGTGAGCCCGCGCCGGAGCCGCGCCCGGGGCCGACCGGCACGCCGTTGTTTTTTGCCCAACCAATAAAGTCCGCAACGATGAGGAAATAACCGGGGAACCCCATCTTGACGATGGTCTTCACTTCAAACTCTAGTCGGGCGGTGTATTTCGGCCTCTCTGCTTCACGCTCGGTGACATCTGGGTACAACACCAATAATCGTTGTTCGAGGCCCGCCATCGCCGAGGCCAACAGGAACTCGTCGATAGACTCATCATTTGGCGTCGGGAAATTCGGCAACCGCGACTTGCCCAACGTGAACTCAAAATGACAACGTTTGGCGATTTCAACACTATTCTCGATTGCCTCGGGAAGGTCGGCAAACAGTGCAACCATCTCGGCTGAATTCTTAAAGTACTGCTCCGTGGTGAACTCTTGCACACGTCGCTTATCCCCCAATACCTCACCACGGGCAATACATACCCGCGCTTCGTGCGCCTTGAAGTCTTCCGGGGCCATAAATTGAATCGGATGGGTCGCCACCACCGGCAGATCGGCAACACTCGCCAGATTCAAAGCTGCCGCGTTATAGGCTTCATCACCTTCACGATTTGCACGTTGTACTTCGACATAAAAAGCATCCGGAAAATCCTTCGCCCAGCCGTTGGCCAGAGCGATCGCGCGTTTGGTATCGCCTTGTACCAACGCCTGACCGACGTCGCCTACTGCCGCACCCGACAAAGCAATCAGACCTTCGGTGGCCGATCCCGCCAGCCACTCACGACGCAACTCGGCGCGGCCGCGCCACATGTTTTCGCGAAAGGCGCGCGTGAGGAGCTGACACAAATTGAGATAACCCCCTTCCGTGCGGCACAACAGCACGATACGGGAGGCGTGGTCACGCGACTTGGTATTTTCAATTGCCACTTCACAACCGATGATGGGCTGCACGCCGCGGCCACGCGCGCGCTGGAAAAACTTCACCGCGCCAAACAAATTTGCCGCGTCCGTAATCGCTAACGCCGGCATCGCGTCTTCTGCCGCCCTGCTTACGGCTTCGTCAACCCGAACAATCCCATCCGTGATCGAAAATTCGGTGTGGAGCCGAAGATGAACGAATGGGACGGCAGCGGAGGAAGGGACGGAAGGGGCGGGCGAGGACATTGCAGAACCTGAAATTACAGGCATCAATTTTACCTCTGTGCCCTCCCCTCGGGCAGGCAGAATTCAGGCGAAATCACGCTTCTTTTTTGTCGGCAGCGGCCTCAGCGGCTTGACAGTGCTGGGTGATTTCATCTGCCAATCGCGGCCACAGGGGCTCCGGCAGGTCGTGCCCCATGCCTTCGACAATCACCGAGCGCGCATCACCTCCGCCTTCGCGGATGGCACGCGCGGTTTCGAGCCCGGCTGCGTAAGGAACCAGCTCGTCTTGGTCTCCGTGCAAAACAAGTGTCGGCACCTTGATTTGCCGGACAATTTTTGTCCGGTCATCACTTGCCGCAATCGCCGCGATCTGCCGCGCGCCACCCGGCGGATTGTTGCGCCGCGAAACATGCAGTTCACACAGAGCGCGCAAACGCTGTTGATCGGGCCGGTAGGTTCGGCTGCTGATGGTGTTAATGACATACATCATGCGCTCTACCGCCGCCTGGATATCTTTGGGCTTCGCAGGTCGGCTCAAAATCGCGCGCATGGTTCGCCAGCTGGCCTTGGGCAAACTACGCCGTCCGGTGGTCGACATAATCGAGGTCAAACTCGCGACACGCGACGGCAGCGAGGCGGCGAGGTTTTGCGCGATCATGCCGCCCATGCTGGCACCGACGAGATGCACACGTGGCAGACCGAGTGTGCCGATTAGCGCTGACGTATCCATCGCCATATCGTCAAGGCTGTAGGGCGCTTTGACACTCAAGCCCATCATGTAACGCATGTACTGCAGGGGAATGTTGGGCGTACCAAGTTCGTTGAGTTGTGTGGAGAGCCCGGCATCACGATTGTCAAACCGCACAACATAGAAACCACGATCGACCAACATCTCACAAAATGGCTCGGGCCACAGAATCATCTGTACGCCTAGCCCCATGACCAAAACGATGGGTGGATGCTCGGGATTACCGCGCGCCTCGTAGTGCAGGCTGATGCCATTGGCGTCGATGTTCGGCATCGTTGCTGTCTGGCGTTTCGTTATTCGCCGCGACTGGTATCGCGGTAGAAGTACTGTTTCCAGCCGGAGCGGTCGAAAGGCTGCCACTCTCCTTCTGGTTGCGCAAGCCGGTCAGCGACAGCGTAAAGCGCTATCGGATTCAGCCCAATGCCGACGTGGCTCGCAACAACTTCAATATTCTCGGCAAACTTGCCCGGCGTTTGGTGCGACAACTGCCACGCGACCACACCATCAGTCCGCGAATAAATTGATGTCGTTGGCACCGGTGGCGGCTTCTTTAGCTGTGCCAAAAGGTGCGGGTCGTTTAACTTGTGTCCACTTGTATATTCGTAGTACCACCACGCATTGGTAGCTTTGGGGTCCCCTGAGAATGGTGTTCCCAGCGTGACTACACTGCGCACAAAGTCGGGCAAGGCCTTGGCGAATTCGCGCGCATAGATGCCGCCCAAACTCCAACCGATCAGCGTGACGTTTCGTCCGGTCGACTTGACGATTTCACCAATACGCTCCACGCTCTTTTGTAACACGCCCTCACGCGGCCCAAGGTTGCGCCCCAAATCCCAACCGTAGGTGTCGTAGCCTTGGCCGGACAAGAAGTTGCGCAGCGGTGCGGTCGACAAATCACCCGCACCTAAACCGGGGAATACGATGACGGGATGGCCGTCACCTTCCGGTGCATTTTTTAGTAGTGGCCACGCGGCGAGGGTGGCACCAAACTCCCACGGGGCGCGTGTTTCCAGCGCCAGCAGCAAGGCATTGGGTGCCTTGAGCTGCCGCTCCATGAGTTCTATTTCTGCCGCCCATAGCGGCTGGTCATTGGCGGGTTCGCCAGGCTTGCGGGACTGCGATTTCTTACGAATGGCCATGTCAAATGATGTGTTTAAGTTTGGTCAGCGTGATTTTTTCTTCGCGGCTGGTGCGCTTGCCGATGTTGGATTCGTTGCTTTTGCGATCGGCATTGTCTTTGGCTTTGGCTTTATCTTGGACTTCGCTGGCACTTTAGATGTTGCCTTCGGCACCTTGGGTCGCCGGATTGCCCCCGCCTTCGCGACCACCACAGGCGAGGTAACCAACGCCACCAACTCTTCATGTGCAGCGCGCAGCATGCCAGCAAACTTATCTAGCTTGGGCACCTCGTCTTTGGCGGCGATAAAACCGTAGTCGAGCATACCGGCGTAACTATGAATCGTGATGTTCAAGGCAAGACCGTGCGTAACAATGGAAACCGGGTAGTAGGAGGTCATCTTTGCGCCGGCCATGTACAGCGGCATCGGTGGTCCTGGTACATTAGAAATCACGACGTTCGCCACAACCGGAATGCGATTGGTGGCCACAGCCGTTTTGTATAGTGGCGTGATGATGGACATCAACCACGGAATGCCAAGTGTCGGTAAATCGGACGTTGCCGTCGACATCACCCCCTTCATCGCACCTGTCATCATTTTTGCGTTTTGGCTGGATGCCTTGATCGCGTCCATGCGTTTAATCGGATCCGCGATGTTGGTCGCCAGATTGATCAACATCATCGTCACTTGATTGTTTTGCGACGTGTCACCCGCCGCACGCAGGCTGGCCGGTACCGCACTGACCATCGCCTTGGCAAGTGCTGCCTTGTCGTTGGCAAAGTAACGGCGCAGCGCACCCGCGCAAGTGGCCAATACCACCTCATTGAGCTTGACCTCGAAGTATTTGGCGATGGCTTTAGTTTCGTCGAGCGGCAGTCGAGCGGTTGCGAAAGCACGTTTGCCGCCGATGGCGACATTGAGCGGGGTGCGCGGTCCCAGCTTCATACCCTTGGGCAATAATTTTTTTGCCGCCTGTAGCGGCGTATCAGTGGCTTTTAATGTTGCCACGCTCGCAGCCATGCTTGCCAAGCTCGTCGCCGAGTCGATCACGCCGGTAAGCTGCTCGGACGGTGCGCCCAATTTCTTCGCTTGCGAGGCAGACAGTGCCGACACCGTCAACCCGCCGACCATCTTTACCGCGCCGGGCACGGCTTTCAGTATCTTGCCGTACTGCGCCACGCTGGTGCGGAAGGCGGCAGAAATCATACGTGCAGCCGATGGCGTAAGCGACGACGGAGAGGCCGACTTTTCTGCTGATGATTTTTCCCTTGCCTCAGGCTTGGGCTCAATATCGAGCACGGCGTGGGCTAACGCGACACCACCCTGCCCATCCAACCCAGCGTGATGTATCTTGGCGTAGAAACCGACCTCACCAGACTCAAGACCTTCAATGACAGTGAACTGCCACAGCGGGCGATCACGATCAAGCATGCCTTCATGTAACTTCGCCACTGCCGTCTCGAGTTGCAGGCGGGTACCGGGCTTGGGTAATTTCAACGATTCGATGTGCCAATCAAGATCGATCTCATCAGCATCCACCCAGATCGGGTTAGCCAGATCAAACGGCATAAAGGCTAGCTTGCGCGAAAACAGTGGTGCTAAATGCATACGCGAAGCGACGTGTTTGCGAATGTTTTTGTAGAAGCTCGACTTATGCCCGCGTGGCTTTTCCATCAGGATCAAGCTACCGACGTGCATGGGTGTTTCCGGCGTTTCCAAATACAGAAACAACGCATCAAGCGCGGACAGGTGGTTGAGCATCACTATTTCTCTTGTTTATCTTCTCTGACGGAAGAATGTCTTGAGTATCTCACCACTTTCATCTGCCAACACACCGCCGACAAAGGTTGCGTGATGGTTGATTTTCGGTTCGGCTGGTAGGTTGACGACCGAACCGCATGCCCCACTCTTGGGTTCGGAGGCCCCCCACACGACTCGCGCCACGCGGGAATGCAAGATTGCCCCGACACACATCGCGCAGGGCTCCAAGGTGACATACAACGTGCAGTTTGTCAGACGATAGTTGTCCAGCCGCTTGGCGGCGTCGCGTAACGCGACAATTTCGGCGTGTGCGGTGGGGTCACTCGCAGAGATGGGATGATTGAATCCTTCACCGACCAACTCGCCGTCTTTGACCAATACCGCGCCGACCGGCACCTCACCTAACGCTGCCGCTTCGCCGGCGAGCGCGAGCGCGTGGCGCATAAATTTTTCATCTACCGTCGCCAAGTCAGCACTCATATAGGCCACGTTTCTGCCATGAAAAAAGACCAGGATTGGCGGGCATTTTCAGCCAGAAATGCTTGGAAACATCCGTAGTTACTAGGGTTTTTACTTCTTTTCACGTGCGATTTTTTCGCGGAGATCGTCATCATCAACATGCAGTTTATGCAAAAAGCGATGCACCAACGGCGCAAACACGACACCGGCACTCATCACCAGCATGAGACCCGAATAAATCGCATACACGCCCGAAAAAATCTTGGCCGCTGTGGTCTCAGGAACCGCCAACGGCCCCATCCCGGAGAGGATCATTGCCGCGTTGACAAACGCGTCTGCCCAATCAAGCGTCGGAAAGAAGTAACGATAACCGACCATGCCGATGGCAAGTGAGACGGTGATTAGCGCAACGCCAAGCAGCAGCGCCCGCCATTGACGAGAGATGAATTGTGCCCGCGGTAGAACCGGTTTGGAGACGTGCTCGAACATATTGCGCTACCCCGCGGCGCTATTCGCTGAGATCTGCACCAACGAAGGCATCGACTTCGATTTCGACCAAGTGCTGTGGGTCGACCAATTTGGCGACTTCCACCATGGTGGAAGCCGGGCGGATGTCGCCGAAGAACTCGCCGTGCACACTACCCACGGCCTGCCAGTCGGCGATGTTGGTCACATACAAGCGGGTACGAACCACATCGCGCAGTGATGCACCCGTCTCAGCCAAGGCACGTTCGACTTTTTGCAGAATGTATCGCGTCTGCTCCCCCGCGTTGCCAACTGCCACAACCGCCCCGCTCGCGTCCGACGCGGTGGTTCCGGCAACCCAGATGTGGTTACGGACTCGCACTGCGCGCGAATAACCGACCTTGGCTTCCCAAGGTGTGCCGGATGAGATGTTTTGTCTAGGATTCATCGGCTAAGTGCGGGCATCGTGGCGTTCGAGTGGATGTCGCCACGCAAGGAGTTTCTCGTCTGCGGTGACTAGCAGACCACCGTGAGCCAATGTGATCGCGACAATCAATCGATCAGCGGGGTCTGGATGCAGACCCACGATTTCAGTTGCGCGAATGGCAACTTCGCTATCGATTGGCAACTCAATCGCGCCACCATCGACCAACCTCGCGCGCCACTCACGTAGGGACTCTTGAAGCTGAATACGTCGGCGCTCGACCAGCATGCCAGCCTCCCAGAATGCGATGGACGGAACACCCACTTCACCGCGCAGCCAGTGTTTTTCAATCAACGCCCGCGTCTTGCGCCCCAACTTTTGGGCTTCAAACTGCGACCAAAGTAAAGCGTGGGTATCCAGCACGATCACTTGAGCGCGTCCCACTCCATATCGATGGGCGACATGATGTCTCCGAGAATCTTGCCCTGTCCCTTGGTCAGCCCAATGAGCGACTTGGCGCGCGGTGGGCGATAGGGCTTGAGTTCAGCAACGGGCCTACCGTTTTTAGTGATGACCAACGATTTTCCGGAGCGCGCAACTTCGTCCATGAGCGCTAAACACTTGGCTTTGAATTCAGAGGCTTGGATGGTAGTCATAACATGGCTTTCGGCTGTTGCTGACCACAATTATGCCTATGGTCATAAACGTGGTCAACTGTCTGTACACCGCTTGAATCACCGCAACACATTTCACCCGCTACTGCCTGCCCATCGCTATTCCCACTCAATGGTTGCCGGTGGTTTGCCGCTGACGTCATACACCACCCGGTTGAATCCGCGCACTTCGTTGATGATGCGGTTCGAAACTTTGCCGAGCAAGCTGTAGGGCAGTTCCGCCCAATGCGCTGTCATGAAATCGGTTGTTTGCACTGCGCGCAGTGCAACGACGTATTCGTAGGTGCGGCCATCACCCATCACGCCGACACTCTTTACGGGCAGGAACACGGCAAATGCCTGCGCAACCTTGTCGTACCAACTCACACCCTGGTCGTCTGTTGCAGCGCGCAGTTCTTCGATATAGATGGCATCGGCACGCCGCAACAGATCCGCAGCTTCACGCGAGACTTCTCCGAGAATACGCACGCCCAATCCGGGCCCCGGAAACGGATGGCGATAGACCATTTCGCGCGGCAGACCGAGTGCCACACCGAGTTCACGCACTTCGTCCTTGAACAGATCGCGCAACGGTTCGAGAAGTTTCAAATGCAAGGTGTCTGGCAGGCCGCCGACATTGTGATGCGACTTGATGGTGTTGGCTTTTTTTGTCTTGGCTGAGGCCGACTCAATCACGTCTGGATAGATGGTGCCCTGCGCCAGCCACTTGGCATTGGCGAGTTTGGCCGACTCGCGCTGGAAGACTTCAACAAACACACGGCCAATGATTTTGCGTTTTTGTTCGGGGTCGGAAACACCTTTCAGCTGGCCGAGAAAATCTTCGCTTGCATCAACATAGACAACCTTCATGTGCAGATTGTCTGAGAAAGTCTTCTTTACCTGCGCTGACTCGTTCAAGCGCATCAAGCCGTTATCGACGTAAACACAAGTCAGCTGATCACCAATCGCCTTGTGGATCAGCGCGGCGGCAACGGATGAATCGACACCACCACTCAATCCCAGAATGACTTCCTCATCTCCCACTTGCGCGCTGATTTTTTCAACGGCTTCAGGAATGTATTCCGGCATATTCCAGTGCGAGGAACAGCCGCAGATATCATGCACAAAGCGGTTGTAGATGGCTTTACCTTGCTTGGTGTGCGTGACTTCCGGATGGAACTGCACCGCATAAAATTGGCGCGACTCATCGGCCATGCCAGCCAATGGCGTCGTTTCGTTCGACGCGATAACCTTGAACCCCGGTGGCAATTGAGTGACTTTGTCGCCGTGCGACATCCATACGTCGAGCAAACCATGACCTTCGGCATTCACCGAATCTTGAATGCCGTTGAGTAACTTTGAGTGTCCCCGCGCACGTACTTCGGCGTAACCAAATTCGCGCACCAGTCCATTTTCGACCTTTCCACCGAGCTGGGCAGCCATGGTCTGCATGCCGTAACAAATACCCAACACCGGCACACCGAGCTCAAACACCACCTGCGGCGCACGCGCCGTATCGGCTTCCGTCACCGATGCATGGGAGCCGGAAAGAATGATGCCCTTCGGGTTAAAGGCTCGTATATCGGCTTCTGACATGTCGTGCCCATGCAGTTCCGAATACACCCCGGCTTCGCGCACGCGACGTGCGATCAGCTGGGTGACTTGCGAACCAAAATCGAGAATGAGTATTTTGTCTTGCATGTTGATTGCTTAGGAAGTGGGGACGGCAGCAGCGCGATTGGCAGGATGGGCGGGAACACCACGGGTCGAAAAGAAACGCCAAGCGAGGAACACCGCAATCAATTGCAAAAATGCCGAAAGGTAAAACACGACACCCATCCGCCAGTCCCCCTGCGGATAGTGGGACACTTCGGCGAGCAGCTGGGTCGCAATGACCGGCGCAATGACAATCGACAGGCTGGATAACGATTGTAGTGAGCCCATCAGGGAGCCCTGCTGCGTGGGATCGGTGGCCTTAGAGACGATCGCCTGCAACGCCGGCGCTGCTCCATAGGACAGAAAGTTCAACACGATTAGGACGTAAATCATCCAGCCGGCGGTGGCAAGGCCAGTGGCGAAATAGATCACAGACGCTACCGCCAATCCGATGACACCGAGTCGGACCTCACCCATCAGCTTGATCAATCTTGATAACAACCCAGCTTGCACTACGGCCGCCGTCAGGCCGACCAAGAACAACGCGATGCCGTTTTCCTTTGGCCCCCAGCCAAACTTGAAGTTGGTGTACAACACCCAAGTGGTTTGCTGCAGCACTTGTGCGAACGCCGACAATGCAAACACCACAATCAGTAACCCTACGTCTGGCCGCGTGAACAACCGGCGGAATGACGCAAAGGGGTTCGACTTGGCAAACGAAAACCCGGAACGCTTGTCTTTCGCCAGCGATTCTTTGATAAAGATGAAACCAAAAATTGCGTTGGCAAAACACAATCCAGCGCCCACATAAAACGGCAAATGGTAGTTGATGCTACCCAGTATCCCGCCCAACATCGGCCCACAAATAAAACCGAGGCCGAAGGCTGCACCAATCATGCCAAACGTTTTGGCGCGATTGGCAGGAGTTGAGATATCGGAAGCGTATGCCGAGGCGGTCGACATCGACGCCGAGCAGGCACCGCCAATGAAGCGACCGAGAAACAGCCACATCAAGCTCGGTGCCCACGCAGTAACCAAGAAATTCAGCCCCATGCCGGCGCTCGAAAATATCAGTACCGGCCGGCGGCCAATCTTGTCCGAGAGTGCACCTAGCAACGGCATGCATAAAAACTGCATGAGGCCGAACGTGGCCGCCAAAATGCCGTACCAGCGCGCCTGATCATCGGGCGAGGTGACGAAGTCCCCGACCAGCAATGGCAACACCGGGACTGCCAAACCGACCCCGAGCATGTCCAAAAATACAACACCGAGGACAAACTTGAATCCGCGTTGTCTGGCTGCTTCCGCAGCATGCGTCGGCGCGGCTGAAACTGGGCTAGCGTTTGTACCACTCGACAAGATTATTCTCCAATGCCAACCGCAGACCGAACGATGGCTCGATCAATACTTGACCCGAAACCGGTTAATTAGTCAGCCCGGTAATTCGGGGCTTCTTTAGTGATCTGCACATCATGCACGTGGCTCTCGCGCATTCCGGCCGCAGTAATCTCGACAAAGCTCGCCTCGGTGCGAAAGGCTTCGATGGTTGAACAGCCCACCAGACCCATTGAAGCACGAACACCACCCATCAATTGCGTGATGATGGCCGTCACCGGCCCCTTGTACGGTACGCGTCCCTCTACTCCCTCGGGAACCAACTTGTCGGCGTTGGAAATTGTTTCCTGAAAGTAGCGATCCGACGAACCTTTTTGCATCGCACCGAGCGAACCCATACCGCGATAACTCTTATACGAGCGCCCCTGGTAGAGCTCAATCTCGCCAGGCGCTTCATCGGTACCAGCAAACATCGACCCCATCATCACCGACGAGGCACCGGCCGCGATTGCTTTTGCAACGTCACCCGAGTAACGAATGCCGCCGTCCGCAATACACGGGATGCCGAGTTTTTCGAGTGCCTTGGCGGCTTCAGCAACCGCTGTGATTTGCGGCATACCCACCCCGGTCACGATGCGGGTAGTACAAATCGAACCTGGACCAACACCAATCTTGACACAGTCGGCACCATGATCTGCCAGAGCCAGCGCGCCAGCCGCAGTGGCTACGTTTCCGCCGATGACCGCAACATTGGGAAACTTCACCTTCACCGATTGCACCATGTCCAAAACGCCTTGTGCATGGCCGTGTGACGAATCCACCACCAAACAATCGACACCAGCTCCGACCAACGCTGCGGCACGTTCGAGATTGTCACCCGCCACACCAATACCGGCACCGACTCGGAGCTGACCGAGAGTGTCCTTACAAGCCAGTGGATGGTCTTTTGCCTTCTGGATATCTTTGACAGTGATCAGCCCAACCAGCTCGAAGGCCTCGTTGACGACCAGCACACGCTCTAGGCGATGTTTATGGATGAGTGCCTGCGCTTGATCGAGGCTGGCACCTTCCTTCACCGTCACCAAACGTTCACGTGGCGTCATGATGTTTTTTACCGGCTGGTCGAGATTGGTCTCAAACCGGAGATCGCGGCTGGTGACAATTCCGACAACAACCTTGCCTTCAACCACAGGCAGACCGGAGAAGCCGTGTTGGCGTTGCAAGTTGATAACTTCGCGCACCGTCATGGTAGGCGCGATTGCCAGCGGATCTTTCACCACACCGGACTCAAATCGCTTTACCCTCGCCACCTCGACCGCCTGCGCCTGAATCGAAAGATTTTTATGAATGATGCCGATGCCACCTTCCTGCGCGAGGGCAATCGCCAAACGCGATTCCGTAACGGTATCCATGGCCGCAGAGATCAACGGCAAGTTCAACGTGATAGAGCGAGTCAGACGGGTCGCGAGTTTGACATCGCGCGGGTGGACCTGAGAATGTGCTGGGACGAGCAAAACGTCGTCGAAAGTGAGCGCTTTGGCGATAAGTTTCACGAATCAGACTCCGACAAAAACAGCATTATACGCGCCCTCCTCAACACGCCCTCAATGCCCCCTGATGGCGCGCCGGCTCCTTCCCTGTGACCCGGCGCGTTACCCGCCCGAACACGGACAAGGATCGGTGAGGACGGGATTTGTTCATAAATTAGACAATTAGGCGAGATAACGGTGCTAAACTCTTGACGCAAATGGAAATTTTTCCAGTGTAGCCGCCTCGATCATTGATATGTCCGCCACTACATGTCTATGCTGAAACCCGCAATAATTTCGCTATCGCCCCCATTAGCGGCACCGCTAAGACTGTTGCATGTTGGTGTGTCGATTGCGGCACTTACACTATTCGCGAATGGCTGCACGTTTTGGCAACCGTCGCAGACACCTTTACCGTCCACCGCTTCGCCTTCAAATACTGTCGAAACTGCAAAACAGTCAACGGTCGTGCTGAGTGAAACGGCTGCCGCCGCACTTGAACAAGCCAGGCTACAGGTTGCAGATGCAAAACGCTCACGTGCTTTGTGGAAATCCGCAGCAGAAAAACTCAACGCGGCAGAACTTGCTGCATCGAGGCACGATAGCGCCAACACCTTACGTCTTTCAAATGAAATCATTTCCTTGTGCGAGCAGAGTCGTGCGCAGTTGTTATTCCCGCCCGTTGCCTGGTGACGCGGTACGTAGCTGAGAACGGTACTGCCTTGAGGAGCATCCTATGAAAACGCCAATTCAGCTGTTCGTTGCGCTCGCCGTGTTGCTCGCAGCGGCAACCGTTACCGCACAGGTCTACAAGTGGGTTGATAAGGACGGCAAGGTGCAATACACCGATACACCGCCGCCAACCGATGTGAAGAGCACCCCAAAGAAAGTTGATACAAGGCCGGCCTCTGGACCGGCTGCTATACCAGCAGCACCAACCAAATCTGCGCCCGACAAGGATGCCGGTAAAGATATCGCCAAAGGCGCACCGGCCAGGCCGCTCACGCTGGAGGAGCGCAGTAAAGAATCAGATAAACGCCGCGCGGAACGAGTGGAGGCGGAGAAAAAAGCCACTGAGCAAGCCAGGCTAGACAAAGCTAACCAAGAGCGCTGCAAAGAGGCGACACACTACCTACGCGACTTGGAAACGGGCAGGCCGATCAGCACAACCGACGACGCCGGCGAACGCAAGATACTAGACGATGCTGCGCGCAGCGCTGAAGTAGCACGCGCACGCAGCGCCATGGGCCAGTCTTGCAAATAGTGATCGTGACGAGGCTAACTCGCGCGTTTACGCCGCTGCGCTTTTGGGTCAATACGTAACGGTCGATACAGCTCGACACGGTCACCGTCACGCAAGGAGTGGGTCAGTGGTCGGGCCTTACCCCATACGCCATAACCAACCACCTCCGCGAGAATACTCGTGGGCAAGTTATCTCTGACGGAGGCGGATGTCAGAAGCTCCCCGATGGTTGTGCCTTCGTCAGCCGTCAGGGCAAGCTCGAGCGCGCGGCCCTTGACACCAAAGGCGATGCTAACCTTGATGACGCTAGTCTCATTCACCAGCGTTAAACAGCGCGTCGGCGCGCTGCACAAAACGATCGACAAACGATTCCGCAATCGTTGCCATCACCGGGCCGAGAACGCCCTCAATCATGGGGTTGGAAAATGCATAATCGAGCACGAACTCAACCTTACAAGCGTCTTCTGCCAGAGGCATGAAACGCCAACCCCCGGTGAGACTTTGAAATGGGCCTTCGATGAGACGAAGCCGCATCTCGCTCGATCGCACCTTGGTATTGCGTGTCCGGAACGATTGGGCGACGCCCAAATAGCGAATCTGAATGCTTGCTTCAGTATGGAATTCATCTTGTGAATGCAGCGTCGCGCCGCCACACCAGGGCAAAAATGCGGGGTAGTGCTCCACAGCATCGACCAAATCGAACATTTTTTCTGCCGAGTGGGCGACTAAAACAGATTTAGCGACATAAGCCATATCGAAATTTTACTCGCCCGCCCCATGGTGGGAGAGGATGCACGCGATAAAATCGCCGCATGCGCATCGCAGAAAACAAAAAAGCCTTCTTTGACTACTTTATCGAAGAGCGCTACGAAGCCGGGTTGGTACTTGAAGGGTGGGAGGTCAAGGCGATCCGTGCGGGTCGCGCCCAACTCAAGGAGGGTTACGTCGTCCTGCAGAAGGGCGCTTTCTTCTTGATCGGTTCCCACATCTCCGCGCTGCCCGAGGCTTCGACGCACGTCACGCCAGACCCCGTGCGCTCGCGCAAGCTGCTGTTACACGAAGAAGAGATCAAGAAGCTGGTCGGTAAAGTTGAGCAGCGCGGCTACACGCTGGTGCCCTTGAACCTCCACTACAAAGGCGGACTGATCAAACTCGATATCGGCCTCGCCAAAGGCAAGAAACAGCATGACAAGCGCGACGCGGATAAAGCGCGAGACGAAAAGCGCGAGGCGCAGCAGGCGATGAAGAAAGTGGTGAAGTAAACGACTCGCGTGAAGCGGCGTAGGCTAACCCGCGAAGCGGGGTTAAGCCCGGAGGGCGGCCGAAGCCACAAGCGCGATGCGGATAAAGCGCGAGACGAAAAGCGCGAGGCGCAGCAGGCGATGAAGAAAGTGGTGAAGTAGACGACTCGCGTGAAGCGGCGTAGGCTAACCCGCGAAGCGGGGTTAAGCCCGGAGGGCGGCCGAAGCCACAAGCGCGATGCGGATAAAGCGCGAGACGAAAAGCGCGAGGCGCAGCAGGCGATGAAGAAAGTGGTGAAATAAGCGGGTGGTCAGGCGTGCGTCGTTGACTGCTGTTTCGCCATCAACGGCTCGGCAGTTTTGCCGTTGCTTTCTCCAATGGCCGCTACCAGGCCGGCGGCGGCCAACATGCTGCCGCCAATCCACTCTTGAATTCGAGATACCTCACCGGCCAGATAGTGCGCAGCAATCGCTGCAACGATGAGTTCGAACAGGAGAATCACCGCTGCCCGATTGGCAGACAGCTGACTCAGCCCGTGCTGCATACCAACGCTACTCGCGATCAGTACGATGCCGACAACGGCAAGCAGCCACCAATACTGCACCAACACAGGCCCCCAACTTACCATGGGTTGTACGACGACCAACAGAGCAACTGGCAGCGCGACCACCGCCACACCGATTGAACCTGCCACTGACTTTGCCTCGGGTGTGGCGCGGTTTTCCCGTCGGACCAGAACGTTGCAAAGTGCAAAGAAAAAACCACCCAACATGCCAAGCCACTCGTGTGTGTTGCGAGGAAGCGGCATGCCGAGTTCAGGTCGCCATAACATGACAACAGCACCTGTCATGGCCACAGCGACCGTCACCACGCCACGTCCGCTGATGCGCTCGCCAATAAGAATTCGCGCCAACGGCACCGTCCACAATGGTGCCAGATAGAATAACAGTACGATTCGAACCACCTCTGCTTCCATGATCGCAACAAGGTAGGCTACGTTGGCAAGGCCGGCTGTCAGGCCGATCAGCAGCAACGAGACGGGATACCTTGGAAATTCGCGCCATGTATGGCGGAGCACAATAACGGCAAACATTACCGCTGCCATATATGAGAAAAACGTTGCGATCGGTACCGGCAAACCGGCTGTTTCCATAACCCGGTAGGGATACCAGATAACGCCCCATGACGTCGCCGCAATCAACAGCCCTGCTATGGGCAGTGGCGAACCTCGATGGGCGGCAGGAGCAGGGGAGACGACGCGCTGCTGCATGGACGACTGAGACAACGCGACGACCTTTCTAAAGTACAGCAAACTCTATAATGAGCGCTGGAGTAATTTTGCAACTTGAGAAATTCTACCGTCTTAAATCCTAACTCGGCGTAACCCGCATTCTAGAAAGCCCATCTAATATGTCCCATGTCTCACCGTCTGCATTACAAACCACCATCGATGGAGCCTGGGAACTGCGTGCCGGTTTCTCACCTGCCAGCCACCCGGCAGACGTTCGGGAAGCGGTCGATCACGTCATCAGCGACTTGAACGCCGGTCGCCTGCGGGTTGCGGAAAAACTTGGTGGCGAATGGGTCACACACCAGTGGATAAAAAAAGCCGTGCTGCTGTCATTCCGACTCAAGGATAACGTCCGCATTGAAGCTGGCGACCTCGGTTTCTTCGATAAGGTGGATACAAAGTTTGCCAAGCTTGATGACGCGGCAATGCGCGCAACGGGCGTACGTGTGGTGCCGCCTGCGGTCGCACGGCGCGGCTCATTCATCGGCAAGAATGTGGTGCTCATGCCATCATATGTCAACATTGGCGCGTACGTCGACGAAGGTACCATGGTCGACACGTGGGCGACCGTCGGCTCGTGCGCCCAGGTCGGCAAGAATGTCCACCTCAGCGGGGGCGTTGGCATCGGCGGCGTGTTAGAGCCACTCCAGGCAAACCCGACCATCATTGAAGACAACTGCTTCATTGGCGCACGCTCGGAGGTGGTCGAAGGCGTGATTGTCGGCGAGGGCTCGGTGATATCAATGGGCGTGTACATCGGCCAATCGACCAAAATCTACAGCCGGGACAGCGGCGAAGTTTCGTACGGAAAGGTGCCGCCATTCTCGGTCGTCGTTTCGGGCAGCTTGCCGTCCGCAGATGGCAAGTACAGTCTCTACTGCGCGGTGATCGTGAAGACGGTTGACGCTAAAACGCGTGCAAAAACTGGTATCAACGAACTCTTACGCGCATAGTACGCATCAACCTATCGACACCGTACAGCGAGGACAACCATGGCGATTCTGGAAAAACTGTTTCGGCTAATGGCGGAAAAGAATGCGTCGGACATCTTTGTTTCCGCTGGCGCGCCTATCAATTTGAAGGTCAACGGTACCGCGATGCCGATCAACCCCCAAATATTGTCGGCGGAAGATGCTAAACGCATTTGTTATGAAATTCTCAAGCCACATCAAATCGAAAAATTCGAAAAAGAACTTGAGCTAAACCTCTCGTTTCCTATTGAGGGGGTTGGAAACTTCCGCGTCAACATGATGCATCAGAAATCTTCCGTGGCTGCTGTCGTGCGCTACATCTCAACTGATGTTCCCGCGTTCGATTCACTCGGCGTGCCGAATGTATTGAAACAAGTCATCATGGAAAAACGCGGACTGATCCTAGTTGTCGGCGCGACTGGTTCGGGTAAATCCACCACGTTGGCCGCGATGATGGATTACCGAAACATGATGAAACCCGGCCATATCTTGACGTTCGAAGACCCGGTGGAATTCATCTTCCAATCCAAAAAATGTATCGTTAATCAACGCGAAATTGGCAACGACTCTCTCTCATTCCATGAAGCAATGCGTAACGCCATGCGTCAGGCACCAGATTTGATTTTGGTGGGCGAGATCCGAGATGTCGAGACAATGAAATCCGCGATGATGTATGCCTTGTCAGGTCACCTATGTCTGGCTACGCTTCACGCGAACAACAGCTACCACGCGCTAAACCGGATCATCAATTTCTTCCCGCTGGAGCAACGCGCCGTATTGCTATCTGATCTCGGCGTATCGCTACGTTGCATTATCTCGCAGCGACTCGTCAAGAATGTCGCAGGCACCCGCTCGCCAGCGGTTGAGATCTTGATGAACACCGGCAACATCGTCGACCTGATCAGCCAAGGCCGGGTCTCTGAAATCAAGGAAGCCATGGAAAAATCCATGACTCCAGGCTCCCAGACGTTTGAGCAGGATTTGTTTCGCCTGATTCAGGCAGGGAAGATTACCGTCCAAGAGGGACTGGCAAACGCCGATTCCGCAACCAACCTATCGTTGCTGGTTGGCAATAGCGGAATGGTCGAAGCTGGCATGAGTGATCTTCCCTCCAAGCCGGGCTCGGGCGGCCCGAACTTTAGCGAGTTCAAGATAAGCTGAGAAACTCGTTATTCGGCGGCGGTTTCCAAGCGTTTTCACTTGGAAATGCCCGCCAGTCGGGCACCTTAGTAGCTGCGCTTATAGTAGCGGCCACCAACCCACACGCCGTACGGTCGTGGTACCCAGCTGCTGTAGCCCCATCCCCAATAACCACGCCCATAGAACCAAGCATCTTGCAGGGCCTCGCGGCGGCCTTGCCGTTCCGCCATCTTCAACTGGCCGTGTTGCATAAAGTCGAGCACGGCGTCAGGCACCCCGTCACGCGAGAGTTTGGCGTATTGCGACGCCGTCACATCGAACACCGTGTTCGAGTCCTGGATCGCTTTGATGATGGTCTGGTCGTCCTTGCCGTCTTTCACCAGTGAAACCAACTGCTCGAGCTGCATGGGCTCGCGTTCAGGCCCAGCTAGGCTCGCACACCCCGCCAAACCCATCGCGGCACAGACCAAAAAAACAATTCCGAGTAAACTACGCTTCATGTTGCACCTCCTCAATTCATCTACAAATATCCGCTCACGCTTTCGGTCGCCCCTCTGGGTAACGGTGAAACGACGCGGGTCACACTCCGCTTAATTCTGCTCGCTCAATTGTAGCGCGGCAGAAGGTTTAGTGTCGCCTCAGTCTGTTACCAATTCCGTCTCGTTACGCCAGACGACATGCTGAGTCAGACACCTCTTGGCCGACACAGTACTGTACGGCATCATCCGCAACCACGCGGCCCTGATAAGTCAATGATGGAGAACATAATGGATTTTTTTGAAAACCCGATGGGCACCGACGGCTTTGAGTTCGTCGAATATACAGCCCCCGACACCAAGGCGCTTGGTCGACTATTTGAACAAATGGGTTTTGTGGCGGTGGCAAAACATCGTTCAAAGAACGTCTTGCTCTACAAACAGGGCGACATCCAGTTTATTGTGAATGCCGAGCTGGACAGCTTTGCGCAGTCTTTTGCAAGGGTGCATGGGCCGTCGGCATGTGCATTTGGCATCCGCGTAAAGGATGCCGCCTATGCATTCAAACGCGCCGTCGAGCTGGGCGCAAAGCCCTATGAGGGTCCGGTCGGCCCGATGGAGTTGAATATTCCCGCGCTACAGGGCATCGGCGGCTCACTGCTCTATTTGATCGACCGTTATGGCACGCGCACCATTTATGACGTCGACTTTCTACCATTGCCAGGCGTTGATCAACACCCGGTTGGCGTTGGTCTCGAATATGTTGACCATCTGACACATAACGTCTACGTCGGTCGTATGGACACGTGGGCACAATTCTATGAAAAGCTGTTCAACTTCCGCGAAATACGTTACTTCGATATCAAAGGCAAGAAGACCGGGTTGACCTCGCGCGCACTGACCAGCCCCTGCGGCAAAATTCGTATCCCGATCAACGAGCCATCCGATCAAAAATCACAAATTCAAGAGTATCTCGACGCGTACAACGGCGAGGGCATTCAACATATCGCACTGGCGTGCAAGGACATCTACAGCACCGTTGAAGCGCTGCGTTCTCACGGCGTGAAGTTTCTCGATACCCCCGATGCCTACTACGCGTTGGTTGATAAACGCGTCAAAAATCACGGTGAAGATTTGGAACGCTTGAAGAAAAATCGCATCCTGATCGACGGCGAGGGACTCGACCGAGAGTCCCATGAAGACAAGTTGCTACAAATCTTCACCGAGACGGCGATTGGCCCGATTTTCTTCGAGATCATTCAGCGTAAAGGCAACGAAGGTTTTGGTGAGGGAAACTTCAAAGCCCTATTTGAAGCCATCGAGGCTGACCAAATCGCGCGCGGGGTGCTGTGATGGGCGCGGTAGGAACGCCAAACCGATACATGTCTGGCTTCGGCAATGAGTTCTCCACGGAGGCGGTTGCCGGCGCGCTTCCTGTCGGACGTAACTCTCCGCAGCAGCCGGCGTTCGGCCTGTACCCCGAGCAGGTTTCGGGAAGTGCGTTTACCGTGCCACGCGACCACAATCTGCGCTCTTGGCAATATCGTTTGCGTCCATCAGCCGAACACGGCTCGTACCATCAGATTCCAAACGGCATGATCCGCACTGCACCTTGCCATGAAGTCTCGACATCGCCTAATCGTCTGCGCTGGAATCCCATCTCTTCGCCAGCTGCGCCGACTGATTTTGTAGACGGCCTAATGACGATTAGCACCAACGGTAGCGCGCGCAGCCAGCATGGCATCGCCGTGCACCTGTATGCCGCCAACATCAGCATGCGTCGCTGCCTTTGCAATGCCGACGGCGAGTTGCTAATCGTGCCGCAAGACGGCGCGCTGTGTCTGAAGACGGAGTTTGGCGTGATTGATCTTGTCCCCGGCGAAATCGCGGTGGTGCCGCGTGGCATCAAGTTTCGTGTCGAATGCGTGGTGCCCGTCCGTGGTTATGTATGCGAAAACTATGGTCAGCCGTTTCGCCTGCCGGATCTCGGTCCGATCGGCGCGAACGGGCTCGCCAACACGCGCGACTTTCTAACGCCTACCGCGTGGTTTGAAGATATCGCAGGCGAGACCGAGGTGGTGACCAAGTTTGGTGGCAATCTCTGGTCTTACAAAACAGCGGGGTCGCCGCTAAATGTTGTTGCGTGGCACGGTACTTACGCACCCTATAAATACGACTTGGCTAATTTCAACGCCATCAATAGCGTCTCATTCGACCACTGCGACCCGTCAATTTTCACGGTGCTGACCTCGCCATCGGAATTCGCTGGTACTGCTAACGTGGACTTTGTGGTGTTCCCGCCGCGCTGGATCGTTGCCGTGAATACGTTTCGACCACCCTGGTTCCACCGCAACGTGATGAGTGAATACATGGGACTCATCCACGGCAAATACGACGCCAAGGCCGCCGGCTTCTTGCCCGGTGGAGGCTCACTGCACAATTGCTTCTCGGCGCACGGCCCGGACCTGGCAACCTATCAACGCGCCAGCATTGAGGAGCTTCACCCCGTATATCAAGCTAACACCCTCGCGTTCATGTTTGAGAGCCGTTACCTGTTTGAACCCACCGCGTTTGCGATGTCCACTCCCGCGCTCCAAGCAGACTATGATGACGCGTGGAACGGATTTGACTCTGCAAAGGTAAACCCATGAAATTTGCCACGCTAAAGCATCCGACCAAACGCGACGGCGTTCTGCACCTTGTCGAGCAAAAACTAAGACGCGCCATTGACGTCTCCGATATTGCGCCGACACTGCAATACGCACTCGAACACTGGACAAGCCTCGAGGGGAAGTTACTCGACGAATCCGAGTCACTCGAATGCGGCACGGACCGGCCGATTATCGATTTTGCCGCCGCCCTTGAGACGGGCCAGGTTGCCGCACCGCTGCCCCGCACGTATCAGTGGCTCGACGGGTCTGCCTATTTGTCACACGTAGAGCGGGTCCGTCGCGCGCGCGGCGACAAGGTGCCAGAAAGTTTTTTCCGTGACCCCCTGATGTATCAGGGAGGCGGCGACGCCATGATGGGCCCACGCGACAATTTGGAGTGTCTTTCCGAGGACTGGGGCATCGATCTCGAAGGTGAGGTTGGCGTCATCATTGGCGACGTCAAGATGGGCGCTTCCGCAGCAGAGGCGGCTGCGGCCGTTAGGCTAGTCGTGTTGATCAATGATGTGTCTTACCGCAAGCTCATTCCAGGTGAGCTCGCAAAAGGGTTTGGCTTCGTCAATGGCAAGGGACTCAACGCCCTTTCACCGGTCGCCGTCACACCGGACGAACTCGGCAGCGCATGGTGTGGCCCCAAGGGTGCGGGCAAGCTCGACTATCGCCTCGTGTGCCACGTACGCGAAAAGTGGTTTGGCAATCCCAACGCGGCTGACGACATGACGTTTTCGCTGTTCGATTTAGTCGCACACGCAGCAAAGACGCGCCCGCTGATGGCCGGCACCTTGATTGGTTCCGGTACCGTGTCTAACCATGACATGTCCACCGGGTATGCGTGCATTATGGAAAAGCGACTGGTTGAACAAGTTGAACTCGGCGCGGCCCAAGAAGACTTCCTGCGTTTTGGTGACACGATTGAAATTGATATGTTTGATCACCACGGCGAGACAATTTTTGGTGCCATCAAAAACAAAGTCGTGTGTGCTGGCGGCACAAATGGAGTGACATAGTGGCAGGCCAAACCAATCACGCGCTGCGTGGGGATTACACCAATATCCGTCCCGACTACACCGTCGATCAAGACTACCGTCGATACACGGCGGCTGAACAAGATTTGTGGAAGCGCTTGTACGCACGGCAGTCGGCGTTGGTACCACAGTTCGCTTGTGACGAATTTATTGACGTCCTGAACTCACTCGACTTCGGTCTTGGCATTCCACACTTCGGTGCCATCAACGCAAAACTCTTTCCAGCAACACGTTGGACATTGGTTGCAGTACCGGGCTTGTTGCCAGACGATGTTTTTTTTACGCATCTGGCAAATCGACGGTTTCCGGTGTCCGTTTGGCTGCGCAAGCCGGAGGAATTCGAGTACATCGTTGAGCCTGATATTTTTCACGACTTTTTCGGGCACGTGCCGTTGCTCTTTGACCCAACTTTCGCCGACTATCTTGAGGCATATGGCAAGGGCGGCGTAAAGGCGAAGGGGCTGAACGCACTTGATTATCTGGCGCGGCTTTACTGGTACACGGTCGAGTTTGGGCTCATCAACACGCCGAAGGGTTTACGCGCCTACGGCGCGGGAATTCTTTCATCAGCGGGCGAGCTACCTTATTGCATACAGAGCGCCAAGCCAAATCGGATTCGATTTGATTTGCTGCGGGTGATGCAGTCGAATTACAAAATCGACACCTTCCAGGAAACTTATTTTGTGGTCGAAAATTTCCGCGAATTATTCGACGCGACCTCGCCTGATTTCACACCTTACTATCAGGAGTTGCATCGGCGGCCAAACTTGGCGGCGGCGACTGTGCTCGACGCGGATCAACTCATTAAAGGCTAGCGTTGGCGGGCAGTTTCCGGCATTTTTGCTTGAAGATGTCCGCTGAATGGCGGGTTTGACTACGTTAAGACTGGTTGCCGTTATTCGACGCGCCGTGGGCTGGGAATGCAGGTTATTCGTAACGCAATGCGTCAATCGGTGCGAGGTTCGCCGCTTTGCTTGCGGGCAAAATGCCAAAGATCATGCCGATGAGTGCGGAAAACGCACAAGCGCCGACAACCGCCACCCAAGGTACTGCCGGATTAGGAAAATTGGGAATCATTTTGGCAATTCCAAACCCAAGGGCAAAACCCAGCACGATACCGATCAGCCCGCCGATAATGGCAAGCACGATCGCCTCGATCAAGAATTGCATCAGAATGAATTGGCGGGGCGCGCCAAGCGCCTTGGCAATGCCAATTTCCCGCGTGCGTTCAGTGACAGATACAAGCATGATGTTCATGATCCCCACGCCGCCGACCAAAAGCGAAATGCTGACGATGCCTGCCACCACCAGTGTGATGGTGGTGGAGATTTGATTGAATGATTTAGCCAACGAATCGGATGCTTCGATTTTGAAATCATCGGGCTGGTTGGGTTTGAGCTGGTGAAGTTGGCGCATCAGCGTCCGCACGCGATCTTTGGTGGATTCGATGGAATCCAAGTTCGTCACGGAAAAGGTCACCCATAGATCGGGCTTTGTAACCACCCCAGTGACGGCGAGAGCAGTTTGATAGGGCATGAGCAAGTAGCTGTCTTGGCTGAAGCCAAAGACTTCGCCCCGCGGCTCCATGGTGCCGACTACCTTGAACCATTCATCGCCGATCTGAATGAATCGCCCTACCGGATTCTGCGGCAGCTTCAAATCCTTACGCATTTGCTCACCGAGCACGACCACCCGTCGACGCGTCACATCGTCACTTTGGGTGAGAAAGCGGCCGTACTTCGGAAAGGCCTTTTGAACTTCCTGGTAGCTTTCCGTGGTGCCGAAGAGCTGCCCTATCGCACTATTCGCTCCATTGCGAACGCCACTCGCCCCACCATTTCCCGCGAAGACGATCGGCGTCACGTTGCTAATTCCGTCAATGCGGTATTTGAGCTGATCTAGATCGGTCGGTCGCAATCGATTGCGCTTGCCCCGCAGTTGGTCTTCAAGCGGCGTTTCTGAACGCAGCGTTAGCGTATTGCTGCCCAAGTCTTGAAATTGTTGACTAATCGATTGGGACAACCCTTGCACCAACGCCACCACACAAATCACCGATCCGACACCGATGATGATGCCGAGCATAGTCAAGAAGCTGCGCAGACCATGGGCTTGAATGCTCGCAACCGCAGAGTACAAACATTCCTGAACCGCGTAAAAATTCGATAAGACGCGGTTGATTTCGCCGTCGTTATCGGTGGTCAATACGTCGGCCATTTTCACGCCGCCGGACTAGATGCAGTGAGTGTCGCAGCTTCATCCGCGCGCACGACAGACTGAACACCCGATACCACGGGTGTTTGTAATCGGTCCTCTGCGATGCGACCATCATGCAGTCTGACGATGCGATGACAGTACGCGGCCACATCAGGTTCGTGTGTCACCACGACCAGCGTTAAACCATCAAGGTGTAACTCGCCGAAGAGTTCCATGATCTCCATGGCGGTTTTGCTATCAAGGTTGCCGGTGGGTTCATCGGCGAGCAGCAACTCGGGGCGGCCAACGAGTGCGCGCGCGATGGCAACACGTTGCCGCTGTCCTCCAGACAATTCATTTGGCTTGTGGTGCAGACGATGTTCAAGACCGACGCGGGTCAGCGCTTCTTGCGCACGTGCCTGTCGTTGTGCTGGCGCGACGCCGCGATAAATCAGAGGCTGCGCAACGTTGTCGAGCGCCGATGCACGTGCGCGCAAGTAGAAGTTCTGGAACACAAAGCCAATCTTGCGATTTCGCACGCGCGCTAATGCGTCCTCATCCAAACCTGCCACGGCTTCGCCGTCGAGCGTATAACGCCCAACGGTCGGCAAATCGAGGCAGCCGAGTACGTTCATGATGGTCGATTTGCCCGAGCCAGACGCGCCAGTGAGCGCGACATATTCGTTGCGCTCGATCGTCAAGTCGATATCGACCAGTGCGGGGAAGTCGTTTTCGCCAAGACGGTAGGTCTTGCCGATGCCTTCAAGCTTGATCATGGTGTGCTGCGGGCAGACGGCGCACCATCGGTACTCGATTTTTCCGTCTTGGCCGCAGGGTTTGCAGGTGTGTTTACCGCGATTTTTTCGCCGTCACGCAGGAAGCGCACGATTTTTGGCGGTCCGATGATGACCAGTTCGTTTTCATTGGCGCCTTTCAATATTTCGATGTACGCATCATCGGCAATTCCTACCTCAACTTCGCGTTTGATAGCCTTGCCGTCAACGGCGATGAGAATACTGGCTTTGCTGTCGCCGGATTTTTTGGCGGCGTCAGACGTTTCTGATTTCGCGGCGCCATCTCCCCTATCACCTTTTTCACTCTTTTCTTTTGCATCCTCATAACGCACCGCTTGCACCGGAACCGCAAGGCTTTTGGGCCCTCCGCTCCTGTTTGTGAAAACTTCTGCGCGACAACTCATGCCGGGTCGAAACTCAACACCGTCACTGGGCTGCAAACGAATTTTTATTGGGTAAGTCTTGCTCTGCCCAGGCTGTTGCCGAGGCGTGATGGCAACTTGTTCAACTTGACCCGTCAGCGATTTGTCGGGGAACGCCGCAGGAACAATCTTGGCTTCCTGTCCTTTGCTGATGCGGGCAATATCCGTTTCGTCGATGTTGACCTCTGCGTATAGGCTTCCCGTATCGGCGATCACCATTAGGCTGGAACCGGCAATGCTGGTCGCGCTCGGTACTGCGGTTTCACCGACTTTGATGTTGACTGCCGTCACTTTGCCACTGACCGGTGCGCGGATTTCGGTTTTTGCCAAGCGTTCCTGAGCCTGCTTCAATTGTGCTTCTGTTTGTTTGAGCGCTTCTCGACTGGAGCGTAGTTCAACCACGGCAAGATCGCGCTGTGTCGCGAAATCATCGAACTTCACCGCCTCGATCATGCCCTGCGCACGCAATGCTTCATAACGCTTGTATTTGGCTTCTTGCGCATTGCTGTTGACTTGCTGACGGTTAATATTCAGCTCAGCTTGGCGAAAACCAGCTTGGATTTGCGCAATTTCTGCCCGATAGGTTTCGGGATCTAGCCTTAACAGTAGCTGACCTTCCTTGACAACATCGCCTTCTTTGACCAGAACCTCCTTTACCCGCCCGACAACCTCGGACGCCAAGGTAATTTGACTCTCATAAATTAGCGTGCCCGATGCCAGGATAGAGGGCGTAAGGCTGCGCGACGAGATTTTTTCGACGTCAACTTTTTTTACGTCATCGCTTCGCAGAATCTTCAGCGTGACCGGCACGACGACGAGCAGCGCGATGACGCTAAGGACGATCCATTTTTTCCTCATCCGCATCTTTCCTATCCCGCGAACAAGTGCGTGAACGTCGCCCATCCAGCGTAGATCAGCGCCAGCGGCACGATCACGACCACTGCGCTGTAGGTCGTCGATCTTTGGGAGAATACTTTCACACCAACGACGGTCAACCACCAAACATAGGGATTCAAGATGGTGACGGATGTCAGCAGGCCATGCCACTTGTGGCCTAGCGGTACGTGGAAGATGAGTTCGTTTAGGGACAATATCGATAACGCATCTGGCGTTATCCGGCCATCGCTTCGCAACAAAATCACCACCCACATCAACGCCACCGCCAAGATTGCGGGGAAGCCCGACCAACACGTGAGAGCAAACCATTGTTTGAAGTTGACCTCCAGCCGCGTCAACTTGCCGATGAACAAATAGTAGAGAGCTTCGAGCAGACGGACGATTGGCAGTACGACGACCGCGCCGATGACGGTAGACCACATCATCATATTCTTCGAAAGCATGCCCGATGCTTGCTCACGCTGGGCGGCTGTCATTTTTTCGTACTGGGATCCGTTTGAAAGAATCTGATCGCGCAGCCACGGAAAATCGACGATTGAATAAAACCAAACAAAAGTCGCGGCCGTCAGTACGGATATCACAATCAACGGAAACCAAAAGTTCGGCTTTTCCTTTAGAGCCTGAAACGCGGTGGCTGGGTTGAGAAGGAGCTGCCAGGCAAATTCCAGTTTCTTCATGACGTCGCCTTAACCAATTGTTACCGTGTGCGATTATAAACACTCAGCGCACACGTACTTACGATTCACGATTAGTACCTGCGAAGCCCCGATGGATGCCTGATTCTGCGGCATGAAACACCGTTCTACCCTTTCGGGCTGCGGGGAGGCACCCTCGAATACACAGCAACCTTGATCAGGAGCGAGTCGGCGACATGCTCAACGTCCTGTGGAAGTGGAGAGTAAACTCGAAAATTGTTCAGGCCGCCTCCTGGCCAATCGCCGCGTTCACCGCCGCACGCGCTTTCCAGTCAGCTAGCGCGTCAAGCCCTACCGGACTAACTCCCCGGCGGCTTAGTATCGATAAATTCTTGGCGGGCCTCAATACGCTCGATCCATGCGCGCAGATTGGGATACGTTTGGCGCCAGCCAATTTCTGGCAAGCGGAATTCGACCCAGAGCAGTGAGCACGCCAACGCAATATCCCCAAGCGTATACGTCTCACCCTGACAGAACTTGCGGTCGCCCATCTCGCGTGCGGCACCTGCAATGCCGTTTTCCACTTTGCCGAGTTGCCGTGTGATCCAATCCTGGCTCTGCAATTCAGCAGGTCGTTTGCGCTCCAAGAAAATCGCGATGCCAGCATCGGCGATACCGTCTCCGAGCGCCTCCCAACGTTTCACCATTGCGCGCTCTCGGCCGCCCTCCGGAATCAAGCGTGATACCGGTACGACGCCGTCAAGGTATTCGACGATGACTCTCGAGTCATACAAGGTTGTGCCATCGTCCAACACAAGCACCGGAATCTTTGTCAACGGGTTGTATAAACCCACTTTAGTATCGGCAGCCCAAACGTTTTCTTCCAGCCACTCAACATCAAGATGTTTTTCGGCAATAACAACTCTGACCTTGCGGCCGTAAGGGGTGGTGAGGGATGAAATTAGCTTCATGAAGACTCGTAAAAACATCGGAATGTACCGATCAAAATTATAACAGCGCACCTATGTGCGCCGCCGCGCCGTAGTCATCTGAGAGACAGAAACACCCCTCAAATGGGCTTGACTCGGCGGCTTAATGTGAAGCTCTCGGTATGCTGAGCACATGCTAAAGTCTTTTCCGTCAGTTAGATTGATTGGTCTGTATGTCGCTCCCCCACTCTCCCATTACCGCGTTGTCGCCGTTGGATGGCCGCTATGCCACCAAGGTTGAACACCTGCGTGAATTCTTTTCTGAATATGCGCTGATTAAGTATCGGCTCCACGTCGAAGTCGAATGGCTGATCGCCCTCTCGATTGAGCCCGCAATCAATGAGCTAAAGCCGTTTAGCGCGGATACGATCCGTGCGATGCGTGAACGTGTCACCGCATTTACGCCCGCTGACGCAGAGAGAGTCAAAGCAATTGAAGCCATCACCAACCACGACGTAAAGGCGGTTGAGTATTGGCTGGGTGAAACGTTTCAATCACTCACTGAAGTCGCTGCGGCCAAGTCATTCATTCACTTTGCCTGTACGTCGGAAGACATCAACAATCTGTCACATGCGCTGATGCTCAGCAAAGCGAGAAGTGGATGTCTGTTGCCAGTACTGCGCGGCACCAACGCAAAACTGACCGCATTGGCCCACGAACACGCGGCGTTACCGATGCTCTCGCACACGCACGGGCAGCCTGCCTCCCCCACCACGCTTGGCAAAGAAATGGCAAACGTGAGCGCGCGACTAAGCCGTGCAATTGCGGCCATTGAATCTGTTGTGGTTCTGGGCAAGATCAACGGCGCGGTTGGCAATTACAACGCTCACGTTGCGGCGTACCCAAGACTAGACTGGCCGGCTTTTGCGCAGCGCTTCGTCGCCGACCTCGGACTGACCTTCAACCCATATACGATTCAAATTGAGCCGCATGACTATATGGCGGAACTGTTCGACGCGATGGCCAGAGCCAACACGATACTGATCGATCTTAACCGGGATATTTGGGGATACATCGGCAAGGGCTACTTCAAGCAACGCACCAAGGCTGGCGAAATCGGCTCCTCGACGATGCCACATAAGGTCAATCCGATTGACTTTGAAAATTCGGAGGGAAATCTGGGACTCGCAAATGCATTGCTGCGTCACTTGTCCGAGAAGTTGCCGATTTCACGTTGGCAAAGGGATCTCACCGACTCCACCGTTCTTCGCAATATGGGTGTCGCCGTGGGTTACTCGTTGCTCGCCTATGAATCGTTAAATCGCGGCCTGCACAAGCTGGAGGCGAACCCGGAAAAGTTGGCGTCCGAACTTGATGGCCAGTGGGACTTACTCGCCGAACCGGTGCAAACCGTCATGCGCAAGTACGGCATCACCAACGCCTACGAACAGCTAAAGGACCTTACGCGAGGCAAGGGCGGTATCGATCAGGAATCGATGCAGGCGTTCATACGAACCTTACCGCTACCGCCTGATGAGATTGAACTATTGCTGTCGCTCTCGCCGGCGACTTACACCGGACTCGCCGCAGTGCTGGCCGCCAACGTAAAAGCATAAACGCAACAAATGGGCCCGCATTCAGCAGACCCAATCGGTCGATAACGGCGGCTCGCGCAACATCAGCCCCCAACACCCGCAGGTTAGCCCGCTTGGGGATTCAACCGTGCAAACGTTGCTGTCATCTTGTTTAGCGCGTTTAGATATGCCTTCGCCGAAGCAATGACAATGTCGGTATCCGCTCCAATGCCGTTGACCACTCTGCCACCTTTGGTCAGGCGTACCGTTACCTCACCCTGGCTATCCGTGCCCTCTGTGACATTGTTTACCGAATAAAGAAGCAATTCTGATTCACTCTTCAGTACGGATTCGAGTGCCTTAAAGGTTGCATCAACCGGTCCCGCACCTTTGGCCTCACACTTCACCTCGCGTCCATGGTCGGTGATGATGAGCTTCGCATAAGGCGATTCACCGGTCTCAACATGCGCGATGAGCGAAACCAGTTGGTACTGCTCAACCTCCGGCGTGACCGCTTCATCGGAGACGATGGCGTGTAGGTCTTCATCAAAGATATCCGTCTTCTTATCCGCCAACTCCTTGAACTTCTTAAACGCCGAGTTCAGCGCCACTTCCGATTCGAGCTCGATACCTAACTCCTTTAATCGCTCGCGGAATGCGGAGCGCCCCGAGAGTTTGCCCAATGTCAGGCGGTTGTTGTGCCAGCCGACATCTTGGGCACGCATGATTTCGTAGGTTTCACGATGTTTCAAAACACCGTCTTGATGGATACCCGATTCATGGGCAAAAGCATTTGCGCCAACCACCGCCTTATTCGGCTGAACGGGATATCCGGTAATTGTCGAAACCAGCTTTGAGGCCGGAACAATCTGTGTCGCATCAATTTGCGTCTCCACACCAAAGTAGTCTTTTCTCGTCTGGATGGCCATGACGATTTCTTCCAGCGCCGCGTTTCCAGCGCGCTCGCCTAAACCGTTAATCGTGCATTCCACCTGACGTGCGCCCGCCTTGACCGCCGCCAGTGAATTCGCCACCGCCATGCCGAGGTCGTTGTGGCAATGTGTGGACCATACCACTTGATCAGCGTTTGGCACGCGCTCCAATAACGTTTTGAAGCGTTCAGCCCACAGTTCTGGAATGCTATAGCCTACCGTATCAGGCACGTTGATGGTTTTTGCGCCAGCCTTGATGACGGCCTCAAACACGCGACAAAGAAAATCCATCTCGCTCCGTACCGCATCTTCAGCTGAAAACTCGACGTCATCGGTAAAGGTGCGAGCAAATTTCACCGCATCAATCGCCCCTTGCAGCACTTGGTCAGGTGTCATACGCAACTTGTGCTGCATATGGATCGGCGAGGTCGCGATAAAGGTATGAATGCGTCCCCGTGCCGCCGGCTTGATCGCGTCGCCAGCCTTTTGAATATCCCCCACCTGCGCCCGAGCGAGCGAGCAAACGGTCGAATCCTTAACCGCGGTGGCGACGGCGTGGATCGCCTCGAAATCACCCTGACTCGCAGCCGCAAACCCTGCCTCGATTACATCGACCCGCATCTTTTCGAGTTGTTTGCCGATGCGTACCTTTTCTTCCTTTGTCATCGATGCACCCGGGCTCTGCTCGCCATCGCGCATGGTGGTGTCAAAAATAATCAAGTGTTCCATGGTTTTGCTCCGCGCCGCAGGGGCGCTAAATTGACGTCAATAGACAACATGTTCTCGCTCGCCAGACTGTGGCGGACGGGGATCTACTTGGCAGGAGGGGGTTGGGTTATTTTTGCGCGGGGAGCGCAAGCAGTAGACCGAGCGGCAGCAGCGATGCGCATAACAACGGCAATACACGCAACAATACCCGCCCATAGGAGGAGGCGGCAAGTTGCGGAGTCGTTGCAGAAAATTTCATGTCGTCAATATAACGCGTTGAAAGATGGCGCGCAACGGCACCCTCTACTTTGGTGCCGCAGGGGGCTTACCGGGATTCGCCGGATTTTTGGGCGAACGAATCGCGCGCATTATCCAGACGAGATAGCCAGACAATGCGTAACAAAGAAATAGTCCAAACAAAACGTGCGAAGGCTGAATCGATATCAACAAATATCCCACCACAATGGCCGGAATCACCCAAAACGGTACACTACGCCGCAGGTTGAAATCCTTGCCGCTATAGTATGGGACAGTAGAGATCATGGTGACACCGGCAAACACCGCCATCACCCAAGCAACCCAGCGAACATCACCGCCACTGACTTGCCATTCGTTGAGCACCCAAATCAGACCTGCCATGAGGCAGGCAGCGGCAGGACTCGGCAGCCCTTGGAAAAAGCGTTTGTCAACAACGCCTAGGTTGGTATTGAAGCGCGCGAGCCGCAGTGCTGCGCAAACACAGTAGATGAATGCACCAATCCACCCCCACTTGCCGAGTGGTTGCAGCGCCCACGCATACATCACGAGTGCCGGAGCAGCGCCAAAGGAGACCATGTCAGATAACGAGTCAAGTTGCGCGCCGAACTCGCTGGTGGTGCGCGTCATACGCGCCACGCGACCATCAAGGCCGTCGAGCACCATCGCGACAAAAATGGCAATACAGGCAACCTCAAACTTTCCGTCCATCCCCTGTACGATCGCGTAGAACCCGGCGAACAACGACGCCGAGGTAAAGAGGTTCGGCAAAACGTAGATACCCTTGCGGCGACGCTCGGGATCCAGCAGGCCCTTCTTGAGACGTGGGATTGGTGAATTCATGGCTGCATTCTA
>Ga0315900_10001260_pt1 | contig 40586 bp, 35 predicted proteins | sample LakEriMetagenome_FD_203521 | JGI IMG/M metagenome (GOLD analysis project Ga0315900, IMG submission 203521) | Freshwater fungal communities from buoy surface, Lake Erie, Ohio, United States - Buoy 12 MA114 | ecosystem: Environmental > Aquatic > Freshwater > Lake > Lake biofilm | place: USA: Lake...
GGCATTGAGCCGGAGCGCGATGCGCTGGAGTGGGCCGCCCTTGATGCCGCTGATCGTCGCGGCATTCCCGTGTTTGGGATCTGTCGCGGCTTGCAGTTTTTGAATGTGCACCGCGGCGGATCGCTGCTGCAGCATGTTGAGGGGCAGGTTGGTGCGGCGTATCCGTCGACCCCTGCGCTCTCGCATCCGCTCGACGTACAGGTGGGCACCAAGCTGGCGCAGATTCTTGGTGACCGCACCACGCCACTTGCGGTGAACAGCTATCACCACCAGGCGGTGAGCCCAGAGCGACTCGCGCCAACGCTGCGCGCCTCAGCATTTACCGACTCGCCACGCGGCACCCTTGTTGAGGGGCTTGAAGAGGCAGGCGAGCGATTTGTGCTGGGTGTGCAGTGCCATCCCGAGCGCACCGAGAGCAGCCCTGCCGACTTGGAGCGGGTTTGGGCGGCGTTCATTGAGGCGGCACGGGGCCGCTAAATCTGAGGGGCACTCCCAACTGGGGGTGGAGTGGCACAATCTGAGCCATGAGTAACCACCCGCCTGAGGGCGACGCCGACTTCCAGAAGAGTGATCGCAGCGCTCGGCTCCTGCGCACCCTGCGCTATGTCGAGGCCGCCGGCGAGGCGGGGATCCGACCCGAGGATCTCGCCAAGAAGCTCGGCGTCAGTCGCCGCACCGCATACCGCGACTTGCAGGCCCTCGAGGCAAGTGTTGGCGTACCTGTGTGGAACAACCTTGGACGTTGGGGTGTCTCGCAAGAGGGACTCCTGCCAGAACTGCGCTTCAGTAAAGACGAGGCGATCTCCGTCGTTCTTGCGGCGCGACTGCTCGCAAAATTCTCTACCGGCTACGACCCAGAACTTGGCGCGGCGCTCATGAAGCTCGGCAGCCTACTTGAGAATCCGCTGCGCAGCGCAGTCGAGCGGACGGTGACGCAGTTGAGCCAACTCACTACCGATAGTGATGCGCGTGAACGGCTCCGCCTCCTCACCACCGCGTGGGTCACAGGGCGTGTTGTTGAGTTTGACTATGCGCCTGCCTGGAGCAATCCTGGGAGCAGCCGTCGCGCCCGCGTTCATCCGTACCTGATGGAGCCGTCATCGGCGACGCACACTACCTACCTCATCGGGCACGACGAGACACGCACCGCACTGCGAACCTTCCGCGTCGATCGCATCAGCAACGTGCGCGTGACCACCGCCACCTTTGATCTTCCGAAAGAGGTTGAACTTGAGCGAACCCTCGCTTCTGCGTGGGACATCGTCGCCGATCAGCCACTCGAAGAGATCGTGATCCGATTCACCAAGGAGACTGCGGCCCGCGCAAAAGAGACGCGTTGGCATCCATCGCAAACGATCGAAGAGCAGCCCGATGGATCGCTCATTTGGCGCGCGCGCATCTCGGGCTTACTGGAGATTCGCTCTTGGGTACTCACCTGGGGCGACGGCGCCGAGGTTCTGCGACCCGAGACACTTCGTGACGACATGGCGCGCACCCACCAGGCGGCCGCTGCGCGCTACGGCACCACCCCAAAGCCGAACGCGTAGCCATGGATGCGGAGCAGTTCAAGGCGGTCAACCTGATCAGCGACCCGATCCACGGGTATATCGAGCTCACAAAGCGCCTCACTCCTGAGGGGGCCGCGGCTACCGGCCATGCGCCAGAAGAGGCGGCCGAAGAGGATCTGCTCGACAGCCCTTGGCTGCAGCGCTTGCGCCGCATCAGCCAGTTGCAGAGCGCACGCTGGGTCTTCCCTACCGCCGAACACAGCCGCTTCTCGCATGGCCTCGGCGTTATGCATGAGGCAGGCCTCTGGGCACGTCATCTCTATCCGTCACTCGCGACGCGGCTAACGGGCGACGGAGTAACGCCCCCAAGTGAAGGGCTTGTCGTTGAGACGCTGCGCGTTGCTGGTCTCCTCCATGATGTTGGCCACGGACCGTTCGCGCACTTCTTTGATCACGCGGTACTGGAGGCCTTCCTGTCCCCAGCCGACCCGCGCCGACCAAAGGGGAAGCGTCTCGCCCACGAGGATCTCTCGGCGCTGATCATTGAGCGGGAGCTGGCCCCGCTCATTACAAAACTGCGTCGGGCACCTGGCGACTCGGCCGCTCGTGATGCCTTCGCCCCAACAGAGTCGATTGATCCACGCTGGGTTAGCTTCCTGATCTCAAAGCCACCACTTGAAGATCCAACCGTTCCGGCTTGGGTACGAATCCTGCAGCCGCTCCTCTCGGGCGTCTTCACCGTCGACAACCTTGACTACGTGCGACGCGACTCCTACATGACCGGCGTGCGCACTGCGGCGGTCGACGTAGAGCGACTCCGCCACTACAGCTTCATTGGCGCGCGTGGCCTCACGCTGTATGAGCCGGCGGTTGGTGCACTCGAGTCATTCCTTGGCGCGCGGCAGTTCCTCTATCAGCAGGTCTACCTGCATCGCACCGTGCGCGGCATCGACCTCGACATGAAAGAGGCGTTTGCGCCAGGAATTCGCGCGATCTTCGGGGACACCTCACCGGCCGACGATCTTGCCGCTTATTTGGAACTCGATGAGTACACCCTGCTGCATCAGGCGGCCCGCTGGTCGCGCGGCCAGGACCTCTCGGCCAACCCGCAGCCGAGGGACGGCACCGTCACCCCGGCGGTAGCCGACGCCTGGCGTGCCGTGCTCTTCCGCAGCCCTCGCTGGCAGATGGAGGAGGAGCTCCGCGCCGACTACTTTGATGAGTCAGTGCCCAAGAGCTTCGAGTCAGAACTTGGGGCCGCCATTCCTGGCGAAGTGGAGATTGACGTTGCCTACTGCGATCCCCGCCATGTCGAGGGGGACGCCGCCGATCAACTCTTGGCGGTCGAGGGACCAAACGGCCGTGAGGCACGCCCAATTTCAAGCCTCCTGTTGAAACTCCCCCTCTACTCGGTGGTTGCTCGGCGCTATCGGCGTCGATAGCGCGTTCAGCGCGGCGGCCTAACGGTTCGCGCGCAGCCAACCGAGTACCAACGCCATGGAGCGACAGTCGGCCGCGTTGTACTCGGTACCTGCACGGAAGTAGTCGTAGTCGGCGAGGCGCCTCCCTTCGGCGGCGGCGCGAGCATCCGCGGTGTACGCCGCAGCCATCGCACCCATCCCGTCAGCCGGGCCATCGCCCCACGAGACATCAATGAGCCCCTCGGCGCGCATCGCCTTGGCGATGTCTTTGAGGCCGAAGCCGTACGCGCCGCGCACACTGACCGGCACCTTGTAGACAAGCTCATCAAACGCATCAAACCAACCGATCTCGTCGGGGAGCGACCAGGTTGGGTGACGACCAGCAGCCGAATCGGCGGCGGTGAAAAGCAGGTTGCGCTCTGCGGGTGACCAGTGCACGATACGCGTCGCCCCCCAGGCAATGCCGAGGGATTGTCGCCACGCATCCATGAAGGCGACCCAGGCATCGAGCACGGCGCGCTCTGATTCGGCGTTGAGGCGATCGCCGCTCCACTGCCCGAATGCGGGGAACCACGAGGCGTCTTCGGCGCGCGGCGTGAAGAGTCGCTCGCCCACGTTCGCGCCGGCAGCAGTCGCCGCACTGATCTCCGCCACAGTTGGCTCGCGACCATCCACCGAAACGAGGCAGCCGATCTGGAAGATGCAGGCCGCGCCACCAACGTTTGGTAGTGCGGTGAAGTCGTCGTTGAGGTTCCCCGAGTTCTCAAAGTCGACGTGGAACTCAATGCGGGCTGGCGTACGCCAATGCTCGTCGTTACGGAGTTCAATGCGATCTGGGAGCACCTTCTCGTTTGCGGCGGCGGATTCGGGCACGTAGTTGGCTGCGAGCACGGCGGCGAGTCGTCGTGGTCGCGCGTCGCCAGTCACACCGAGACGGTCAGGCGAGAGTCCGGGCTCGTCGCGGCGCTTAATTCCGGCGGCGATGGCCGCATCACGAAGGTCGGGCCCAACACCCGGAAGGTACGTGAGCTCGCCAATCTCGCGGGCGATCTTGCGCTTCGCCTCGCTCCATGGCTGATCTTGGTCGGCATTCATGTTCGGGTAGAGCTCTGGTCGTGTTGGACGCGGCAGCGCATCCCAGGCGGCACCCTCGCGGCGCACGGTGCGGATCCACTCCAAGGCGCGACCAACCTCAACGGCGAGTGGGATCTCATCGTCGCGCGTGCTCTCGCGCTCAACGGGCACACGGGCGAGTCGCTCCAGTGCACCACTCCCCCGCCCCTTGCTGCTCATCCAGGTGCGACCGAGCAGATACGCCTCCGCCGGACAGTAGCCCTGCAAGCGTGCGATGGCGGCGGTGTAGACGAGCACCTGGCCGGCATAGTGTCGGTGCGAACTGCCCGCGTATCCGCTCACCGAGAGATCAAGCGTTGAGAACTTCACGTCAACCACCACGTAGTGCCACGGTGGCGCTTCACCACCATCGGGCGCAAGGGCCGGCGCTGATACCGCCGCTTCGCTCGGGTCGATCACTCCAGGGATCAGTCGCTCCAGCGCATCGCTTCGAACGAGCAGGTCAATTGCACCGTAGGTTCGATCTTCAGGATTTCGCACCACCGCCTGCTCGATCAGCTCAACCCCCTCGCGCATGGCGGCGAAGGTTGCCTCGGCGGTGGCCAGCGTGCGCGTCGCCTGCCAGCCATCAGAGATCTTGCGATGCGAAGCAACCTTCGGCTCAAGGATTTCGAAGATGCGCTCTTCAAAACGATTTCCTTGAGCAAAGAGCAGCTCGCGTAGATCGTACGGGCTCGGCGGATCAACATCGGCGCCAACATCTTTCGCAAAACTTTTGCTCGTGCCGTGCACCTCGAGCCAATCAAGAAGAGGGTCACGGCGCAGCCAGTTGCGCGTCTTTGATGCCGAGACCCATTCACGCCAGGCGGCACGATCGGTTGGGTCTGGATTTTGGACTTCGCCGCTGTCGCTGGTCGTAATTGCGGCGACCCCCGTGATCGGGGGCGGGGTGGCGCGATAGCGTCGAAGGTCGTCCATTCCCCCTACGATCGCACGCGGCGTCGCTTTGTGCCGCTCGCGGACTCAAACGAGATCAGCGCCACGCCGCCAAGGAGCAGGAGTGTTCCGAGAGCGAGACCAACATCAATGGCCTCGTTCAACACGCCAACGCCGAGAGCGGCGGCGATGAGCGGCTGCAGAAAGAGGACACCGGCGGCGAGCCGTGGCGGTGCAGCTGCATAGCCGCGGTACCAACTACTCCAGCCGATTGCCGTCGAGCCAATGCCAAGATACGCGATGGCGAACAGCGTGAACGGAGCGGTGGCATCGGCAAGGTTGATTCCAACGAGCACCACTTCGGCCGCCGAGAACGGGATCAGGAACGGGATCGAAACGAGCGCACTGAGGGTGACCGCGTTCCGTGCGCCGACCGCCGCAACGACGGGTCGCCCAAAGCTCGAGAAGAGCGCCCACGTCGCACCCGCTCCAATGAGCATCGCGACGCCAACCAGACGTACTAATGAATCTTCCGGCGCACCATCAACGGTGGGGCTGGCGGAGCGGAGCCCAAGTGCCACGACACCTGCCGTGGCGAGGGCAATCCCACCCCACGCCTGGCGAGGTACGGCAACACCCTCAATGAGGCGCCCAAAGATCAGCACGAAGACCGGCGTCGCCATGGTGACCACCGAACCCTCCACCGCAGAGGTCAGCGCTGTTCCTCCGAATTGCAAGAGCATCGAGGCGGCAACCGCCACCCCCGCAAAGAGAACGGCCTGCTTTGGGGCTTGCCGCCAGCCGAGCGATTCACCGCGAATCGCGGCGACCAGCACCAACACAGCCACACCCAGGATGATTCGCAACAGGCTCAGCGTTGCAGGAGGAACTGCGTCAAACGTTTCAGCAGACACCACATACATGCCGCCCCACAGCGCTGCGGCTAGGGCGAGGTCGAATGTTGCTGCTCGTGTGACACGACGTTCAGACATGCGGAGGAGTGTAGCCGCGAACCTTCATATTCGGTCTACGATAGGAGGGTGGTGATTCGACTCGATGAACAGGTCCCTAGGCCAGCGTTCTCTCCGGCTGGCGATAAGCGCGCGGCGTATGAGACCCACGGGACATCGTTCCTGCAATACCTGGCGCGACGCGCGGCGAAGAGCCGCATCTTGTTCCCGCTGCGCGACTTGTTGGCCGTCAAGCGCCGAGGTGGGCCAGAGTATGCAGCGGCACTCGCCTGCTTCGCCTACTACGCCGTTGCGGCCTCAACCACCTACGGGAAGGGCTACCGCCAGCCAGAGTTCACAGAGGAGAAACGAGTAGAGGAGCGCGACCGACAAACAGGCGCGCTCATCACCGCTCGGAGCGCCGGGGATGGCCGCAGCATTGCCGCCGAGGTTGATCTCACTCTTCCCAATATCGGCCAGTTCCGTGGCAGTGAGCGAATCCTTGGAACCACAGTAGGCCTACGCGGTCTTGGCATGGCGGCGCCGTCGACCTTCTCCTTCGCGATCGACGAGTCTGGGCACCGCGCGGGCCTCGCCGCCTGGTGGGGCGAGGGGCGCGGCACCATCACCACCGAACTTGCCCCCTCCTTGCGTGGCACCACCATTCGGGCCTACGGAGAGCTCGCCCTGACTGGATCAGACAGAAGTCGTGGACGCGCAACCTTGAATCGCGACGGGCGCGTCGAGGTTGAGGTGACCGGACCCACGGGAGATCTCTACCGCCTCAACGCCCCTCTCAAATAGCCCCGCGGCGTGGCACCATAGCGGCATGATTATTGCGAAGCGCCCTGCCCCGCTCAACCCGGCCGCCATCGCCGCCGTGCGTCGCCCCTTTGACGAGGCCGACATGTTCCCCCCACAGGTCTTCCACGACCAGGCGATCTTCGACTGGGAGTCGCAGGAGATTTTCCGCCACGAGTGGCGCTGCGTCGGCCGCGAAGAGGAGACACCAAACATCGGCTCCTATCGTCTGCTGGAGTTCGCTGGCGAACAGGTGATCATCTCGCGCGGCGAAGACAACAAGCTGCACGCCTTTATCAACGCCTGCCGCCACCGCGGCGCCACACTGATTGAAGGGCCCGCCGACGGAAAGCCCGACTGCGGCGAGGCGAAGAAGATCGTCTGCCCGTATCACGCCTGGGTCTACGGCCCCGACGGCAAGCTGCAGAAGGCGAAGCACACCGAAGACTTGAAGCGCTTCAACCCTGGCGACTATGACCTCGTGCCGCTGCGCTGCGAGACGTGGCAGGGATTTGTCTTCCTCACCCTCGACAAAGAGGCTGAGCCGCTCCTCACCTACCTCGACGATCTTGTCGACGTGTTCGCGCGGTTTGACTTCGCGCCACTGCGACTTGCCAAGCGCGAGACGTACGACGTGGCGGCGAACTGGAAGATCCTCGTGGAGAACTACTCCGAGTGCTATCACTGCCCAGGGGTGCATCCACAGTTGAATGCGCTTACTCCGTACGACCTTGGCGAAGATATCCCGGCGCGCGGCTGGTGGAAGGGTGGCTGGCAGCCGCTCGTCGGCGAGGCGCTCACGATGGGCCTCGACAAGGGATCGCACTCACGCCCGTGGCTGAGCGGTATGACCGAGACCGACGCGAAGCGCATCCAGTACTTCGCCGTGTGGCCGAACCTGCTCCTCTCGCTCCACCCCGACTACCTGATGGTGCACATGATCGAACCGCTCAGCCCAGGCCGATCACGCGTTGTGTGCGACTGGTACCTGCACCCCGACACCATGGAGCTCCCCGACTACGACTTCTCTGATGCGCATGGCTTCTGGGATATGACGAACCGCCAGGACTGGCACGTGTGCGAGCTGCAGCAGCGCGGCACCGCCTCGAGCATGTTGCCGCCGGGCCGCTACACCGAACTCGAGGCGAGCGTGCAGGCCTTCGACCTGATGGTTGCCGACCGCTACGCCGCCGATGGGAAGCGCACTTCACGCGGCTGGGCCGCCGGCCTCGCCCCAGGCGACATGGAGGGGATCGACTTCAGCGATCGTCAGGCGGCACGCGCCGCCATCGCCGCAAAACTCGCCGCTGCCGCGGAGTAGCGCCAGGGGCTAAGCGAGCCCCATCTCTCCCATTGGGCTCGATGGTCCCTCGCTGCGATCGTGCAACTTGAAGCGTCGATCGGGGAGCTGCATCGGGTCCTTGTGCAGCGCGGCTCGCGCCATCAGCTCGCCCACCATTGGACCCTGCTTGTAGCCATGCCCTGAGCCGCCGCCCGCCAACCAAATCGCAGGATTCTCGGGATGCTGATCAAGCACGTAGTGGCCGCTCTTGGTGCGCTCATGTTGGCAGGCGCGCGTTTCCTTGATTGGTGCACTCTTCAGTGCAGGGAAACGCACCGCGCATTCACGCGCTCGCGCGATCGACGTTGGATGCGCCTCGTCGGGCCACACACTCGGATCAAAGCTCCCCGCGTCAAACTCCGGGCCAACCTTCACGCCGTGCCCCTGGTCGTTTGGGATCCCCCAAACGGCGAGACCTTCGTCGATCCAGGTTGGGATCTCACCCACGCCCATGTGTGGTGCATCGAAGTAGATCGCATCACGGCGCACCGGGGTAATTGACGCCTCAGCATCTGCGCCAACCAACTGCGGAAAGAGTTCAGGGAGCCACGGCCCCGCCGCCCAGACCGTTGCACCAGCAGCGATCGGTCTCCCACTGGCATCGAGCGCGCTGCCATCCGCTGCTGGGGTTGCCCGACCGCGCGTAATCACGCCGCCCTCGCGTTCGAACATGCGCGCCGCCGCGCGTACGCCGTTCCCCGCGCGCAGGAAGCCCGCAGTCGGCTCATAGAGCACAGATGTCAAACCATCGGTACCGAGCGTTGGCCAGCGGTGCAGCGCCTCCTCTGGAGTGATGCGCTCGCACGGCACACCCGCCTCGCGCATGCGCTGCTCTGAGTGCGCTTCCCAGATGCCATCGCCAGAAACGAACCAGGCAACACCGCTCTCCATAAAAATCTGTTCGCCAGCGGCTTCGCCCAACTCTTTCCATGCAACTAGTGCGCGCTGCGTCCAGCCCATGAGCAGCGCATCCTCTCCGTGGGAGTGACGAATGATGCGGCTGTAATCGCCCGAGGTGGTCTTTGGGCCGCCAGGTTCGCGCTCTTCAATGAGCTGAACGGTGGCGCCGAGTCGACGTGCCTGCAGTGCCGTCCACGATCCCCAGACACCGCCGCCAACCACCAGCAGGTCGGGTGCGCCGCCCGCCATGGCTACTTCTTCGCGCCGAGGGTGCGGAAGCGCGAGAGGAACTCCTTGGTGCGCGGATCCTTCGGCGCGTCAATCACCTGCTCAGGTGGCCCGACTTCGGCGAACTCGCCCTTATCCATGTAGTAGACGCGGTCGGCCGCCTCATGCGCAAAGTCCATCTCGTGGGTGACCACGATCATCGTGCGACCCTCGTGTGCCAGGTCCGCCATGACCTTAAGCACCTCACCGACCAGCGTTGGGTCGAGTGCCGATGTTGGCTCGTCGAACAGCAGCACCTTCGGCTGCATGGTGAGTGCGCGCGCAATGGCGACGCGCTGGCGCTGTCCGCCGGAGAGTCGCGACGGATATTCGTCACGCTTCTCAAGCAAGCCGACCTTCGCGAGATACTTCTCCGCAATCGCCTCGGCCTCTTTGCGATCCATCCCCTTGACGTGCACGGGTGCTTCAACGCAGTTCTCAATCACACTTAGATGCGGGAAGAGATTGAACTCCTGGAAGACCATGCCAGCGCGCATGCGCACCTCGCGAATGCGCTCTTGGCGCTCGCGTCCCTCGGTGTGGAATGGATCGGCCCCAACAATGACACCATCAATCTCGACGGTGCCGTCGGTCGGATCCTCGAGGAAGTTGAGGCTGCGAAGGAAGGTGCTCTTCCCCGAGCCAGAGCGGCCCAGGATGCAGACAGTCTCACCCGGCCACACCGTGATGGAGGCGCCGCGCAGCACATGGTTCTCGCCAAACCACTTGGTGATGTTGGTTGCCTTCAGCACTGGCTCGGCCCCTGCCTTCACCAAAATCCCTGGCTTCTCAGCCGGGTGAAGCGTGTGCACTGCAGGCGTGGTCGAGAGCTGCTTCATGTCGCTCATCCCTTCACCGCCTTGTTTCGGTCGCCGGCCGCGAGGCGAGATTCAATGCGATTCTGCACCGCGGTAAAGACGATGGTCAGCGTCCAATAAATCATGGCGGCGATGATGAATGTCTGCAGCGTCTTGAACTCCTTCTGGCCGATGTTACGTGCGCGCCAGACGATCTCATGCAGCGCCACGGTTGATGCGAGGGCGGAGTCCTTCAGCATTGCAACGAAGTCGTTGCCGATGGCAGGCACGATGATGCGGAACGCCTGTGGGGCGATGATGCGGCGGAAGGCGGTTCCGCCAGACATGCCCAGTGCTGCAGCAGCCTCACGCTGACCGAGCGGCACCGCCTGGATGCCCGCGCGGAAGATTTCGGTCATATAGGCGCCGTAGTTCATGCCGAGCGCACCAATGGCGCAGAAGATCGGATCAAGAATGATGCCAACCTGCGGCAGGGCCAGGTACCACACGAGCAGCTGCAAGATGAGCGGCGTGCCACGGAAGAAGCTGACGTAGAACGAGGCGATGGCATTGACGACTGCGTTGCTGGAGAGGCGGCCGAGCGCGCCGAGCGCAGCGAGGAGCGTCGCCAGGACGATTGATGCGGAGGAGACGGCGAGGGTGATCCAGATGCCCTCAACGATGAACGGGGTTGCACGAGTAAGGAAATCAACTTCTACGTTGAGAGAGAGAAAAACGAATGCGGCGAGCAGACCAAGGAGTGCAGCCCAGCCAAGGCGAAAGCGCAGCTGCCAGCGCGCGGCACGCCGTGCCTCGTCTTTGGCAACCGCTTTGGCTAGCAGCTCGGCATCAGTGTGCACGACACCCCCTCTGGTATGGAGAGGGGAGCTGCGGTTTGACCCGCAGCTCCCCTGCCCAAAAGTTCGCTACCGAATCGTTACGGCTTCGTAACGTCGCGACCCAAGTGCGTCATCGAGAAGCCCGACAACGTACCGTCCGCGTGCATCGCAGCAATGATCTCGTTGATCGCAACGATTGCCGATGCGGTATCTGGACCCGACTTGTCGAGCGCAAACGAGATTCGTCCAGCAAAGTTTGGCTCCTCGGAGAGGAACTTCAACTTCCCGTCAGAATTCTTAATTGCGTTCTCGATGAATTCACGGCTCTGCGCCATGGCATCCCAGTCATCGGTGCGGCCCGCAAGGTACGCCTCGATGCAGTTGTAGTCGGTCGGATAGGTCTTGAGAACGGCACCTTCTGGCGCCTGATTGAACACATCAACCACGGTGCTGTTGGCGAATCCGCCCTCAATCCAGGTGGCGTGTGTGGTGCTCTCACCGGCGCAGATCGTCTTGCCAGCCAGGTCCGCGACCGAAGTGATCGCCGAGTCTGTTGGGACGATGAGGTATCCAGCCTCATAGAAGTACGGATCGAGGAAGTCGACCACCTTGGCGCGCTCCTCCGTCTGGGTCATGGAGCCGATGGAGATATCCCATCGTCCGCCCCAGTTACCGGCGGTGATTGCGGCCCAGTCAGGCGTGACCCACTCAACGGTGACGCCGAGGCGCTTAGCCGTCTCACGGGCTGTGTCTGAGTCGAATCCAACATATTCCCCCGATGCATTCAGCTCGGAATATGGTGGATAGGCTGGGTCGGTTGCGATTTTGATGACGCCTGCGGCGCAGATCTTCCCGAGCAGCGTTGTGGTTGGTTCGCCAGCGGCGATCGCCTTCTCACATCCCGTGCCGGCTGCGGCGCTTGCGCTTGGGCTCGCGGTTGAGCCACCACAGGCTCCAACCACGATGGCGGCACCCGCAAGGAGCGCCAGGAGTGTCGACTTGATCTTCATCTCGTCACTACCTCACATATTCCGGCGGGGCAGGCCCAGCGGGCCACCTCGACGCCTTGGGGGCGATGATCCCACGCTCGGAAGCGTGCTGCCAAGAGGTTGCGCAGGCTGCCCAGGCCGTAGGATGCCCCCATGAGCAGCCGAGCCACCCCTGGTCAGGTCCAGACCGTCCTCGGTCCCGTGGCGCCCAGCGAACTCGGCTTCACCCTCCCCCACGAGCACACCAAGTGCAGCCTCTGGTGGATTGAGAACCGCTGGGACTACTGGGAGCTGATCGGCGACGAGCCGCGAATCAACGAGGAGTTGGCAGCCTATAAGGGGCTCGGCGGCGGCGCCCTGGTCGATGTGACCCCCATCGGCATCGGCCGAGATCTGGCGCGGCTGGCCCGCCTCTCGCAGGCGACCGGACTCCACATCGTGGCGGGTGCTGGCTGGTACCGCCAGGCCTACTACCCCGCCGAGGCGCGCATCGATCGCCGCTCCATCGACGATCTCGCCGACGAGATCGTGCAGGAGTTTGTCGACGGCCCAGTGCGACCAGGGATCATCGGTGAGATCGGCACCGACAAGCCGTGGGTCACGGCACAAGAGGAGCGCGTCTTCCGCGCCGCCGCTCGCGCCGCACTTCGCACTGGCGCGTCGGTTACTACCCACGCGGTGCAGAGCGACGTTGGCCTGGCGCAGCTCACTATTCTTGAAGATGAAGGGCTCGACCCAGCGCGCATTGTCATTGGGCATTGCGACTCGCATCCGCGCATCGAGCATTGGCGCGAGATTGTGCGCCGTGGCGCGCATGTTGAGGCCGACTTCTTAGGCATGAGCTTCACACCGCTCGAGCGCGCCGGTGAGCCGAAGGTCGTGGAGTTGATTAGCACCCTCTTGAACGAAGGGTTTAAGAAGCAGATCTTGTTGAGCCAGGACGTGTGCCATGACTCACAGCTCGCCTCGTATGGTGGAAACGGCTACACCTATCTGCAGAAGAGTTTCTTGCCACGCCTTGCTGCGGCGGGTGTTGATGCGGCAACGATCAAGACGATCACCGAGGAAAATCCGGCGCGAATCTTGACGCTGCGCAATCCTGCCTAGCGGCGCGCGGCGACCAGTACCCCCACAAAAAGGATCAGCGCGCCAAGTAACTGGCCAGGTGCTGGGATCTCGCCGAAGATCAGCGCCCCCGCGACCACGGTCATGAGCGGCTGCACAAAGAGGAGCACCGAGCCCACCACACTTGGTAGGTGAGGAATTGAGGCATTGATCAGCGGGTAGCCGAGCACCTGCGACATGAGGGCGAGGAGCACCAGGTAGCCGACCCCTGGCCAGAGGTCAGGTGGGAGGAGCGTGCCGCCGGCGGCGGCGATGAGCCCCGAAACGACAATGGTGCCGATCGCCGCGTCGCGCAGCATGCCGAACGGGCCCACAGCGCTCGAGCCCGAGGAGATGTGGCGCGTGATCACCAGATAGAGGCCGTAGAAGCTCGCCGCCCCAAGGCCCCAGAGCACACCGAGAGCAGGGTCACTACCGGCCGATACGTTGAGCGCTCCCGCAAATGGATCCACCACCTGGGCGAGCAGGAGTAGCCCAAGGAAGGCGAGCGGGATCGCCGCAATGGCACGACCGGGCGTGCGCTCCCCCATGAGCGCGGCGTATACGCCAACGATGAAGACCTGTGCATTCGGTACCACCGTGGCTAGGCCCACGCCAAGCAACGGAATGGAGATGTGGAAGCACTGCAGGTCAAGGGCGAAGAGCCCACCGGCGAGTACGGCGAGGAGTCGATCACGGCGCGTTGCTGAGTGCCCTTCACGCCGCGCAATAAACCAGAGGAACGGGAGGGAGACGGCACCGCGGAAGAGCGTGACGACCGCAGGGCTACCACCGGAGAGCTTTGCCAGCGTTGATGACTGCGAAATCGCCAGCGCGCCAAGTGCCGCGCCGAGGCGCGGGTGTCGAGTAGCGAATCCTAGTGGGGCAGCTGGCATTGCTGCAGGATACACAGAGCGGAACGGTAGACGCAGAGCCGCCGCAGCCTACCCGCCAGTGAGCTACGGCGACCCGTTGTCGTTGGGCGGCTAACGATTAGTCGTCGTCGCCGTCCTCATCCTCGTCCTCGTCTTCATCCTCGTCTTCGTCCTCGTCTTCGTCCTCGTCTTCGTCCTCATCATCCGAGTCGCCGCCAGCTGGTGGCGGAATGACAATCGGGTCAGTGCCAGGTGCCGGGTCAACGGCGGGCACATCAGTTGGTGCCGGCGTGGCGTCAACGACAGGAGTTGGATCGACAGAAGCATCGGGCGTCTGGTCTGCGACCGCTGCGGTCTCTGTGCCGCCGAGTGGCGGCAAGATGCCTGCCTGACTTGCGAATGCTCCACCAATCGAGAGTCCGAATCCGGCGGCCAGCACGAAGGCGGCAATCGTTGAGGCTGGGTGGCGACCACTGGAGATCGCCTGCGGTGCGTACTCGGGGCGCCAAGGCTCCATCGGTGCGAGTTCCTGGCCCTTGAATGAGCTCGTCTTCTTTGCCATCAGGTTGCTCCTTTCAATCGCCTCGGCTATCGCCTCGGTCGCCTATAGCCATGATCGGTGCCTTGCAGTGCCGGCGTCCTGTGTGGGAGCACAGGAAGTCGTGAGAAGTCACCAATAAATCTCCTTAGATCGTGCGTGAGCGGAAGCCTTCGGTGGCGGTTAGCACCCCGTCGGTATCCATGGCGAGGGCGCCGTAGCCAGGCTCCTCGTCTACCCGCTGCATGCCGGCTCGCCCCTCAAGGAAGCAGATCGTGGCGAGGGCATCGACGCGGGCGATATCAGGCCCCACCACCGTAAAGCTGAGCCAAGGGCTGGACGCCGTTCCACCAGCGCCTGTGTTGCGCAGATGCCCTGGCCGCTCCGACATGCCGCTGGTGGCAATCGCCTCGTTCCGCAGAGCAACGCGCGCGACGAGTGTGGTGTTGCGACGCGGATCGACCACGCCAACGCTCCAGCCAATTCCGGCAGGCCCGCCGCCCGCGGCGGTGATGTCGCCACCGATGCCGAGTGAGAAGTTCTCGACGCCATGTGCGCGCAAGACTGCGCCGGCGACGCCGATCGCCCACCCCTTGACGTAGCCAGACGGCTCAAGGCCCCCATCACGACCGGCGTGCCACGCATCGAAGATGCCGCCGCTCTCAGTATGGAGCTGCTCGCAGACATCAAGGATCTGCTGTGTTTCGGGGTGGGCCGCTGCGCGGGCCAGCACACCGTCGCGGATCTGACAGATCTCAGAGTTTGGTCGATAGGTAGAGAAGCGATCCTCAATCTCGTTCAGCCGCGCGAAGGTTGCCCCAACCGCGGCAGATGGCAGTGGCCCAACCACTGCCAGCGATGCGGCGGTACCGAAAACCTTGCGAACGACTCGGGTGACCGACTCGTCGAGTGTGCCGCTCAATAGGTGGCCTTATCGATTGCCGCCTGGAGCGAGTTTGCATAGCCCCACCAGGAGTAGGTTGCACCGCTACAGGCCGCTGGGATGCGTGCCACAAAGCTGTTTCCGGCAGCACTGCTGGCTGCAAGATCAATTGCGGCGCTGTTGAACACTGCTTCAGTGCACGCCGCCTTCTTGTATCCGATGGCGTACTTGCCGGTCTGCACAGCCGATGCGGCGGTGACCTTGTCGCCGCTGATCGTGACGGTAACCTGCATGAAACCGTACTTGTAGTAGAAGTTGCTACCTGTATACGTCCCGTTATGCAGCGTCACTGCCGCAGGAGCGGTCGGCACTGGCGTGGCCGTAGGCTTCGGCGTCGCGGTTGGCTTTGGAGTTGCAGCGGGCGTGCCCGAAGCTCCAGGCGCGACCGATACACCCGCCGTTGGGGTCGGAGTCACGCTCGCCGTTGGCGTCACCTCTGGACTTGCGCTCACCAGCGGATCTGGTGACGCAAACGGATCGGGTGAGATCCCACCAATTCCCGCTTGGGCCGGTGGTACGTACCCAACGATCAGGCGCAGCCCTGCGATCGTAAAGATGAGTGTGAACAGACCTCGTCGTGGCATGTGTGTGCTCCTCTCTGCCCTATTGGGCTACCAACTAAACCGCTCAAGATGGATCTGATGACGTGGTACGCCGATGTCGCGCAGGCTCTTCTCGACGGTGGCCATCATGCGCGGTGAGCCGCACAGATAGATGTCGCGCTCGCGCACGTCTGGGTAGGCGGCCCACAGCCAACCAGGTGAGAGCGGATCGTCATCAAAAGTGAACTGGTCACGGCTCCCCGTCACAAAGTTGAGGTCGGCGCCGCGAGCCTCCGCAATTCGTCTGAGCTCCCGCTTCAGGACCACTGAGGCGTTTGATGGGGCGCGATAAAGGAGCGCCATGTCGCCACGGCGCACAGGGAGCACCTCAAAGAGTGCGCGCAGGGGTGTGATGCCGATGCCACCCGCAATGAGGAGCACTTTCTCGCGCGTGCGCACCGCTCCGGTGAGAACGCCGTATGGCCCCTCAAGGAAGACACGGGTGCCAGGCTTCAGGTGCTGGAACTCATGCGTACGATCGCCGAGATCCTCGATCGTGAAGCGCAGGTGTACTCCGTTGGGACCGGCCGAGAGCGAGAAGGGATTGGAGCGCCACCAGCCCTGCGCATTGAGCACGCGGATGCCAAACCACTGCCCCGCCCGAACTGGGAGTTTGTTCATCGCGCTCCCTGTGATCCACAGTGAAGCGACACCGTCCCGCTCAATCACCACCTTGTCGATGTAAAAACGATGGCGCAGGTTGCGCAGGAGCGGCTCAAGGAATCGGAAGAGGATCAGCGGCACAAAGGCAATGGCGTACAGGGCGATCCACGAGTTTCGGGCGAGCTCGTCGTTGACGAAGTCGGTGCCGATCGTGAGCTGGTGCAAGAAGCCGAGCGCCATCGCCACGTAGACGTAGAGGTGAATGCCGTACCAGGTCTCATATGCCAGCCGCGCCCGTGCGGCACGAATCGAGACCACAGCGACCAGGATGAGGAGGGCGAGCGCGATCGTGGCGCCAATCCCACCCGCTTCAAGAATCGTGAAGGTGTAGATCTGTTCCCACACCTCGCCGATGGTCGGAACCGTGATGGCTCCAGAGAGACCAATGGTTGAGGTCACCGCGTGCGCGACAAGGAACCAGACGCTAGTAAAGCCGGCGAGCCGATGGATGCGTGACGCCTCATCACTCCCCAACACTTGATCAATGAACGGCGCACGGGACATGAGCAGAATGCCGACCAGCGCCAAGTAGGTGCCGAAGAGCGCGGTAAGTTGCCCGATGGCGGTGAGTGCATTTAGTGGGCTGTCGAAGAGCTGAAGGCCGCCGTGCCGCACCCACATCGCGGCGATGATCAAGGCGATACCAAACACCCCCCAGTTGAGGTCGCTCGGCGTGATGGACCAGCGCCGCGGCAGTGGCGGACTGGTTGGCGCGATCTGGCGCACAGAACTGGTTCGACTGGCGGTCGTCATACGGTTCATCGTCGTGGAGTGGGGCTTGCGCTGTCCTGTACCCGTTCAAAACCTACGCCCCACCGCGTGAGAAAGTTCAAATCTTCGCCGTCCACTCCAGGGTGAGCGGGAGAGAGAGTCGCCCCCCCTCCTTGAGATGGATCGCGCCGCCGCGATGGAACGCGTCTGGGGGGCCCACCTGTGGCTCCACGCAGAGGGCGTCATCTGGGTCGTAGACCATCCAATGGGTCGCCGCTGACCCCGCCGTCAAGGTGAGGGTGAGGTCGTCACCCCAGGAGATCTGCGGTGGTGTGGTGACACCCACGAACGGGTCGTCCCAGGTTGCACCTGCGCCTGGCGCGGCAACGCCGCCATCAACGGCAGGTTGCACCGTATCGACAAGGTGCAAGCCAGGCATCGTCGTGTCTCGTGCCAGCACACCCGTCGGTGCAAAGGAGAGCACCCCTTCAGCGCCGATCTCGCTGCGCATGTTCGCATCAAGCAGGAAGCGACGGAAGCAAGGGTGCCACCCAGCAGTGACGTGCTGTTCCACTTCAGCGGTAATGGTGAGTGTGATCGTTAGGGCACCGGCGGCGGCGTTGCCGATCAGTGCCGCAGAGACTTCAGCGCGTGCGTTGAGGGGCCAACCGGCGGCACGATCGAGCGGCGCGTACATGACCGCCGATCTACCGTCTCCTGCAACGCTCTGCTCGTTCGCGCTGCACTGGTAGAGGCGACCGTGAAAGGCGTGATCGCCCCAGGTTGGTGGGAACTGATGCGTGGTGCCAGTGAGATCGGTGAACGCGGAGTTGGCCATGCGCCCAGCCCACGGCGCCATCGGAAAGATCCCCCACGTTGCAGGGTGACCGTTCTCGCGCACGAGCAGTTCGCGACCGGCCACCACCACGCTGCCAACACGAAGTCCGGCGTCTGGCAGGAGGGTGACCGAAACACCGTCAACGCCGAGCGCGATCGCCGTGGCCTGCAGATAGTCAGGAATCTGCGGATGTGCCTCTGGTGTTGATGCCGGGGCAAGGTGTGGATGTCGCGCGCTGCGAATCACCGTGTGACGCCAATCGGTGCCATAACGCCCCCTCCAACTCGCAAGAGATCTGCGGGTGAGAGCTCAATCGAGCGACCCCGCTGCCCCGCTGAGACGACGATCGTAGCGTGCACGCTCGCCCCGGAATCGAGCAGTAGTGGCACCGGTTGCTTCGAGCCGAGTGGGCTCACACCACCTGGCACGTACCCCGTGACACGGCGAACGCTCTCGGCATCCGCGAGTGCGGCTCGTTTCGCACCTAACGCCGCCGCAACCCCCTTCTCGGAGAGCTCACCGCTGCTCGGCACCACGGCGAAGGCAAAGAGCAGCCGCGCATCCTTCGCCCCATCAATAGCGAGCACCAGCGTCTTATAGAGACGATCGGGTGAGATGCCGAGGGCCGCTGCAGCCGCTTCGCCATAGGCAACGCGCTCGCCGCGATGCTGCGCCATACCGCTCAGTGGCTCCAGCTCGTACTCATGCAACGTGAACGACACACCGTGCTCGGTGAGGAGTGCGATCGCCGGAGTGCCAGCACCCATCGGGGGCTACTCCGTAGCGGCGAGCGGAATGCGCACGATCATGCGCGCGCCGCCACCAACGGCGGTCTCTGCAGCGATGGTCCCGTTATGGGCCGTAGCGATGGAGCGGGCGATGGCGAGGCCGAGACCTGCGCCGCCGTGGCTGCGCGCCTGCCCAGCGCCGCGGTAGAACGGTTCGAAGATGCGCTCGCGCTCAGAGAGCGGCACACCTGGGCCTTCGTCGTCGACCCAGATGGTTGCGAACCCGTCCGCGACGCTGGTTCCAATCGTCACGGTCCCTGCAGGCGGCGAGTGGCGAATCGCGTTCTCAACCAGGCCGAGTACCAACTGAATCAGTCGATCGGTGTCGCCCGCAATGGTGAGGCGCTTACGGCCAATGTTGGCACGCAGCTCGAGTCCAACGCGGCTGGCCAGCGGCCCCGCGCGCTCAACCGATTCGCGCGCCACATCATCAAGGTTGATCGGATGCAGGTCGACCGTGACCATGCGCTCGCCGCCCGCTGCGCTGGTCTGACGGCTTGAGAGGGTGAGCAGATCGGCACTCAATCGTCCGAGACGCTCAGATTCAGCGGCGATGCCGTGCAGCAACTCAAGTCCCGCCGGCTTCACGAGACCCTCGCGCTCCAAGATTTCAGCGCTCGAGAGGATCACCGAAGCGGGTGTGCGCAGCTCGTGGGAGGCACTCGCCACCAACGCGCGCTCGCGTGCGGCGGCGGCGGCGATGGGGGCAAGGGCGCGTCGGGCAATCAGGAGTGCCATCACCAGCGCACCGCCGAGTGAGAGGAGTGCAACCAACACCAGTGAGCCAAACAGGTTCTGTCGCTGGGCATCACGCACGTCAAGGCGACCGGCTACCTGTACAAAGCCGAGCACCTTGCCGTTTGGGTCTTGTGGATGCCGAATCGGAGTTGTAACCACACGAAACTCCGACTGACCAATCAGTACCGTCTTCGCCGTTGGGCGCGTGGCCGTGGCGTCAATCAGAGTGACGATCGGGAACTGCGCACTACCCCCTGCCGATCGCGCAAGAATCGCACCGTTGACATCAAGCACCGCCCATGGGCCGCCAGACCCAAACTCTTCATCGCTGATGCCTGGCGGAATTGACGGCGGCGCATCGTCACGGTGAGCACCCGACACCACAACAAAGAGCACGCTGGCCGCTGATGGTGATCGACCGTTGTCGTTCTCGTTCTCCTCATCCTCATCGTCGGGTTCCCCACTTGGAGGCGGAAGGTCGCCGCTCGGGCGCGGAGAACGCTCCTCTTCGGGTTCCTCTGACTCCTCTGGCTCTTCTGATGCGTTGGGGCTTTCGTTCGGATCTGGAGAGACAGATGGATTAGGCGACTCCTCAACAAGTGGTGGCAGCTCCTCTTGGATCTCAATGACGATGCGCTCCGCCCGCGCCACCAGGGCGTTGTCGAGGCCCGCATCAAGGGCGCTGTTTCCGGCAACGGCTCCACCAACGCCCACGAGCGCCACGATCAGCGCCGTTGCGCCGAGGATGAAGAGAGACATCTGCCGGCGAGTGCGCGCCAAGAGCGCCTCGATCCCCTCGCCCCTGAATTCGTCACGGAGTGGCATGACTACTTCTCTTTCGGAGCGTCAGCCAAGCGATAACCGACACCACGCACGGTCTTCAAGAGATCGTGGAAGCCTGCCTCCTCGAACTTCTTACGCAGATAGTGCACATATAGATCCACGACGTTTGAGTAGACATCAGGCTCCGCCCCCCACACCTCGTCGAGTAGCTGCTGACGTGTGAGGGCAATGCCGCGGTTGCGAATCAAATAGGCGATGAGTGCGTACTCGCGCGCCGAGAGGTCAATTACCTTCTCGCCAGCCGTCAGCGCATGCCGCCCCTCGTCCAAGAGGAGACCAGGAACCACCTCGCGCTCCGCCTCGCCGCTCGCCGACATCTCCCCGCGGCGGCCAAGGGCCCGCACGCGAGCGAGCAGCTCGGTCGCGGCAAACGGCTTGGTGAGGTAATCGTCAGCGCCAGAGTCGAGCCCCTCAACGCGATCGTCAACGGTACCGAGGGCGGTGAGCATCAACACTGGCGTGGTGTCGCCGGCGTGGCGGCGGTCGCGCAAAATTGATGACCCTTCAAGGTCAGGCAGCATGCGGTCAAGAATGATTAGGTCCCACGATGCCTTCTCCCAAAAGGTGAGGCCGTCGGCGCCTGTCGGGGAAAGCTGCACCGTATGGCGTTCAGCAGTCAGCAACCGCGCAATAAGCGGCCCGAGTCGTGCATCATCTTCAATCAGGAGAATCTTCATGAACCGATCGTGGCGTGCATCGACAGATCGGTCAAGCGAAACAGGTCGCATCTTTGAGATTTCACATCTGCATGCGGGGAGGATTGTGAGAGAAGATGTGGTGCGCCCTGAGGGACTCGAACCCCCGACCCTCTGGTCCGAAGCCAGATGCTCTATCCGCTGAGCTAAGGGCGCATGTTCCTATCTTCGCTCAGTTCAGTCGGATATGGGATTCAGCAGCTGTGTCGCGGCCAGGGGCGACCTGGCTCAGCGGCGATAGGTAACGGTGCCGTCGGCCGCAACGCTGACCTCGATAGCGCGCAGTGGCTGGTTTGCTGGTCCCATCGTGACCCCGCCTTCCGCAGAGAAGCGTGCGCCATGGTTGCTGCACAGGAAGTCACCACTCCCCGCCTGCCAATCAACGCTGGTCCCCTGATGGGTGCAGGCGCGCTCAAAGGCGCGGTAGGTGCCCTCATCGTTGATCAGCACCGCGTCAGTGCCCCCCGCAGAGAAGTTCAACGCCTGACCGTCGGCTAGGCCTGACGCACCGTCGATCGCTGTGCCTCCAGCGGACGCGGAGCTTGATGGTGTTGGCGTCGGGCTCACTCCCGAGGTTGGCGACGGTGTAGGGGTACCACCGTCGGCGATGGCCGAGATGGCCCGTGTTCGGTCGAGGAGAAGCAGAGCAGCGATACCGGCAGCGACGCCTGTGCCACTGACGATCGCTGCGCGTCGCTCTGGGCTGTATGCCCGCTGCGCTGGTGCACCGAGGCGCAGCACTCCGCCATCACCGAGCGCAGCAAGCGCAACGAATCCAACCAAGTACGGCAGGTCGTTGCCGTAGTAGTACGGGCTCACCCCCCACGAAGCGGTGAGCGCCAGCGTGAGCGAGATGCCTGCGCCGAGAAGAGCACCAATGCGTACCCATGAACCGGTCAGCAGCGATGCTCCAACGAGCAGCTGAGCTCCCGCCATGAGCGCGCCAATCACTACGGGCTGCGATAGTGCCACCGCCTCAACGAGCCCAGCGAGCGGGCCACCCGATGTCACGAAGAAGTTCAACGTCTCGCCGATTGAGCCGACGCCCGTGGTCTGTAAAAAGCGGGGGTCAAGCAGCACCTTGTCGACCGCGGCATACAACATCGTGCCGCCCAAGAAGATGCGAAGCACCACGGCCGCGACGCTCGTCGATGCGTATGGCGCAAGCACAGACCGCACTCGAGTGCTGAGTGGGATACGGCGACGTACTGAACGCTTTAATGGGCTCATGCCGCAAGTGTAGGTGATGAGATTCGCTAACCGAAGTGTGGCGCGCCCTGAGGGACTCGAACCCCCGGCCCTCTGGTCCGAAGCCAGATGCTCTATCCGCTGAGCTAAGGGCGCACTGACAGACCTGCGTTCACCGTACTGGTCGGGGCGAGAGGATTTGAACCTCCGACCTCGTCGTCCCGAACGACGCGCGCTACCAAGCTGCGCTACGCCCCGACCGATCCCGCATCACGGGAGGGGAAGGATAGCGGAACGGGGGCCGCACCCTGCGACCCCCGTCCTTTGCGTTCTGTTACTCAGCGCGTGCCCCGGTCACCCCTAGTAGAGCTCGAGGTAGCGATCGACCTCCCAGTTCGAAACGTGCGTGCGGTACTCGTCCCACTCAGCCCGCTTGGCGTCCAGGAAGTGCGAGAGCACGTGCTCGCCGAGCGCGCCACAGATGACTGGATCCGCCTTGAGCTCGTCGATTGCCTCGATCAGGCTCCCTGGGAGCTCCTCGATCCCCTTCTGCGCCACGCGCACGGAGTCCATCTCATAGAGCGACTCCTCGACTGGGTCTGGCAGCACCATCTTCTTCTCGATGCCATCAAGGCCGGCGGCGATCATCACCGCAAAGGCGAGGTACGGGTTCGCCGATGGGTCTGGGCAGCGCAGCTCCATACGCGTTGCCTCGACCGAGCGGCCCGCCGAAATCATCGGGACGCGAATGAGTGCCGAACGATTACGTCGACCCCACACCAGATAGGTTGGCGCTTCGTATCCGGGAACAAGTCGCTTGTACGAGTTCACCGTTGGCGCCAAGACCGCGATCATGGCGCGGGCATGCTTCAAGATGCCGGCCATATACGACTTCGCGATCGGCGAGAGACCGTACTTGTCTTTGGCGTCGTAGAACATGTTCTTGCCGGTCTTCAAATTTGCCAGGCTGATGTGTGTGTGCATACCTGAGCCATTGATGCCATAGATCGGCTTCGGCATGAAGCTCGCGTAAAGTCCGTGCTGCTTTGCAATCTCCTTCAGTGCGTACTTGAAGGTTGTTGCGTTGTCGGCGGTCGAGAGTGAGTCCGAATACTCGAAGTCAATCTCATGCTGGCCTGGTGCCACCTCATGGTGTGCCGTCTCAATCTTGATACCGAGCGCCTCAAGCGCGTCGACCATGTCTTGGCGAACCTCGATGCCCTGATCGCCGGTGAAATCGAAGTAGCCTGCCTTGTCGTGCGGCTTCGTGACAGGGTGACCATCGGCGCCGTATTCAAAGAGGAAGAACTCCAACTCTGGCCCCATGTTCACCTTGTAGCCAAGTTTTGCAGCGCGTTCGACCTGGCGGCGCAGGGCGCCACGTGGATCACCCGCAAATGGTGAGCCGTCAGGAAGGAGCACATCGCAGATCACGCGCGCCGTGCCAGCCCCGCTCTCGGCGGGTGCCCACGGCAAAATGCGCCACGTTGACATGTCAGGGCGCAGCATCTGATCGCTCTCGGCAATGCGCGTGAAGCCCTCAACCGATGAGCCGTCGAACCAGGTGCCGTGCTTAATCGCGTTCGGCATCATGTGAATTGGGATCTGCACGCTCTTCGTGATGCCGTGCAGGTCAACGAACTGCAGCTGCACGGTGCGAATGCCAGCCTTCTCGGCCTTGGCGACCGTGGCGAGCGCCGCCTTGGTTTCGGCCTCGGTGCGTGCTCCATACCCCTTCGACATGATCCCCCTCCACCGGGCAGTGCCCGAATCTTGTGCGTACGGCACAGATTTCACCCCCTGAAAGCCAGAGGAGAAGCCGCCAGGGGGAGAATACGACCTTTCTGGATGACCTGGATGCGGATTAAGGGCCGGCTAGGTTGTGATCTTGCACAAAAAGAGCGGCTTTTTGCCTATTCGAGGGTCCATCCCTTGCCGACAGCGGTTTGTACGACCTTCTCTTTCTGCACCAGCCGGCCTCGCGTATAGCCGAGGCGCTCCAGGGTCACGCTCCCTGTCGAGGAGACGTTCGTGAAGAAGAGGTCAAGGATGCCGTCGCCGGTCCAGTCGCGGGCAATAAGCTTCGGCACGCTCCTTGAGGCGGTGGCCTTCCACACCTCGACCGGGCTCCCCCAGGCATAGGTGCGAGTACCGACTGCGAAGGTGGTTGCCGGAACGCTGCTGCGCACCACGGCGGCCCATGGGGCGCGGATTCGAACCTCGGTCCCTGTGGTAGCGGTCGTGAGGTCAATGGTTGGGTTAAGTGCCGCGAGACCGGCCGCATCCACCGTCACGCCAATGGCATTCGCGCGCGTCGCAACCGTCTCCCATGTATCGGCAGCGCGCAGCCAATCAACCTCGCCCGCGAGGATGCGGACTGGTGAGTTCAGGTACATCACGCTCTTCTCCGAATAGGCACAGTAGGAGTCGATAGGCACGTACACCGACTGCCCTACAACCAGCGCCTTGGCTGGATAGGCAATCCTGGAGCTCTTCGGGTTCATTGATCGCAAGCAGCCCTCGGTGCGCCCAACGCGCTTGGCGATCGTCGCGTACGTGTCGCCCTTACGAACGGTTTCAAGTCGTACCGGCCCTGCATTTAGCGCAAAGAACTTTGTATAGGCGGCAGTACCGCTCTTGTAGCCGAGTCGGGCCGCAATTTTGGCGAGTGTGCGCTCGCCCTTGCGAACCGTCGTGTACTGCACTGGTGCAGTTTCAGGTGTGAAGACAAGGTCGGGGTTGACGACTGGCGGAGCTGCGACATCGAGCACTTCGCTCATCGCAAGGCGGACAATGTGTCCGATCCCCTTAAGGTCGCGGTAGCTCAGGTAGAGCTCGGCTCCCGTATTGCCCAACGCATCGGCGGCGGTCACACTCCAGCCGCTTGCTATCGGCCAGAGCAGCGCACCTGGAGTGCTCAGAGTGCCAAGCGACCACTGAGTGCTTGGCGTAAAGCTCACCGAGCCAGCCGCTTGCGATGCCATGAGGGCTCCGTCGGTTGCGCGCCAGAGCACGGTGGCATCTGGCACACCATCACCAGTGACATCACGAAGGGCCGTTACCGCGTCAGCACCGGTCGTTGTCTCCATTAGCTGCGTTGGCGAGGCACCAGCCTTGACCTCAAAGAGTCGGATTCGCGCTGCCGTTGCATCGGTTGCATTCGGTGTGCGTTCGGTAATGAAGTACTCCTGAATGATGTCGGCCGAGGTATCGGCAACATCAAGGGTCAGGCTCGCCGTTGTATCAAAGCCGGTGTAGCCGCTCAGAACGGTGACCGATGCGCCAAGGACGCCACTGGAGATTGGGGTCTTGATGAGACTCGTCGCACCGTCGGTCGCACGCCATAGGCTGAGCACGGAGAGGCCCCCGTCACGCTCGGTGCGCGCAATGTCACGGTCAATCAGGGTCGCGCCCGCTAGTGCCGGAACGATTCCCGGCACCCGATTGCGGAGGCGCCCGTTCGTGCCGACATACTTGTCGGCGGAGAGGAACTTGATGGAGCCATCTGGGCCGATTGCCGTGAAGTCGCCCTTCCCGTCGCCGGTGACATCAATGCCTGGCGAGATGATGCGGTTTGGCTCGATCCAGTTGATGGTGTACTTGTAAGCGCGTGAGCCAGACTTGCTATACGAGGTTTCACCCGTGGCTGTACCGTCAAGCGTGTACCAGACGTTTCGGATCAACTCTTCAACCGAGAGGTTACGTTCTTTCGCGCAACTATCAGCGTTCATGACAAAGATTGAAACTCCACGCCAGTGCCCTTTCTGAGTGGCATGCCGAAGAGGAATGTTACGTTGGCCCGCGCGCGGTGGCTCAAGACAGCCAGTGAATGAGCCACCTCCGCCATCCCAGCTGCCGTAGAAGCCCGGGTTTGAGAAGAACCACTTGCCGTCGCTCCCTAGTCGTTGAACGGTGGTTCCCCAGGTGGCGTCAACCGCGGCGTTATACCGCGCGTTGCTACGACTACCAGAGGTCCAGCCCGGATCGTAGATGCCGCCGGTGCGGTAGATCTGATTGATGGATGGCTCGTCAGTTACGTCGAAGCACGATCGCGGGGTGTCGGCGGGGAGGCTAGTGACCGGAGTGATCGCACCGCTCGCGTCATAGACGGCAAGCGGTGCCGTGATATGTCCCTTCGCTCTGTCGTGCACAAGTCCGCCGATGCCATCGTCGAGTAAATCGGGACCATAACGAATACGCAAGGGCACAAGGGTCTTGTAGTTCTCTGTAGCCCGCTGGGAATTAGTCCACGCTCTCCAGACACCCTTACTGTCTCTCGCTCCAGCTCGTCCTTTTGTCCCATTGGCTCTGCGGTCATCAGCCAAATCGTCACGAAGCCATTGTTGCAACGCTGCACTCGGTGGTTCGGAGACACCCCACCAATCTCGCTCACCGCGTGGGCGCTTCATGGTCCAGGACCAGGCGTTCTGCTTGATAGCGATCGCACCAACGCCGAGGAGGGCATCGCTATAAGGGCTCTTCATGTACTCCGTGTAGAACTCGGCCACATGGGTGCGGTAGACGTAGAGCTTGAAGGGGACCTCCTCGACCACGCCGGAGTTTGTGCGCAGCACGCGAATGGTCTCAGGGGGGGAGATCTCGCTCTTCCAGTCGGTACAAGGCTTCTGAGAGAAGGTCCATGCCTCTACGGGGGTTGGGTTAGCGCCCGCTGCACCCACCATGCTTGACATGGAGAGGAGGGCAGCCCCTACGAGCGCGATGGCCCGGCGGAGCGTCATACGAGATGCTGCTCTGTGTTCCATGGACGCATTCTACCCCCTATGGAACTGAGGGACATGTGAGTGGTAACGGCTCCTAAAACTACTCGCTGCGGCTCCCATCGAATCCGCCCTCTGCATCAAGGATGCGCAACGCCAGCGAAAGGGCGAGACGCAGATCAGGCTCACGCAGATCCCACCCCGTTACCTCCTCAATACGCTTGAGGCGATAGGCGGTGGTGTTGCGATGGACGCCAAGTGAACTGCTCGCTTCAGAGGAGCCTGGAGCGTCGAGGATGGCGCGGATCGTCTCAATCCGCTGTCGGCGTGCGGCCGAGGTACCAACAAGGAGCGGCGCGAGCAGTGCGAGGGCGAATCGACGACCTTCGGGGATCGTCATTACTGAACCGAGCAGCTGATGCGCAGGGAGAAGCTCGGCGCGCACCACCTGTTCGCCGCCACTGCCAGGGCGACCGCCGATGCGACGCTCTAGCGACTCAAGTGCAGCGCGCGCCTCCGCCTCGGCGGCGGGTCGCGCTGAGGCGTCGGTGAATGGTCGCGACACCGCAACGGGGCGCTTCAGTCGCTTGGCGACCTTGCGTGCAGACTCTGCGGCGCCAGGGTCGCTTGCGTCAGCAACGGCAATGATGCGCACCTCAAGGCTCTCGTTGCTTCCGCGCAACATGAATCGTCGCGGACTCGCGAGGAGGCGCAGCTCGCGACGGAGGGCCGGCACGTCAGCCTCATGCGGTCGTGGTTGTCGCGCCGCGATGGCGACCCACGGTGGCCCCTCGGCCGGCAGGGTGCGTGCCTCGCCGCGGCCAGCATTGGCGGGCAGTTCGGCGGCTACGCGCACAATTTCAAGGGCGAGGAGTGGCGCAACGCGTTCACAAGCGATGCGTTCGCGCTCGCCGACTGGCTCATCGCCAAGCAGAATGATGGAGCCCGGTCGCTCCGAACCTTCATCGCCGAGCGGTGACTCTTCGATGCCCTGATCAAGTTCCCTCTCCCCTTCTGGTGCACCGGGCACAGCGGGGAGTGGAATGCGCTGCCCAGTTGGTCGGCTCTTGGAGAGGTAGTGCGAGACCGCCTTCGCCGCAGCAACGCTCGACGGGAGGCCAGCTGGTGCGACTACAGCGAGCGAGACGCCGCCGCGCGCCTCAAGTGCCACCGCGCGACCGATGAACGCAGCAAGCGCACCGATGAGCGCTTCGAGTCCTTGCCCATCGAGTGCGAGTGCTGCGATCTGCCGCTCTAACCCGACTGCCTGTCGCTCGAGCTCGGCACGACGGTTCACGACCGCACCGATCAAGCTCCTCTCAAGTTGCGCCGACTCCATGCCGTGCACCGCAAGACATGGGAGTCCGTTCCGCTCTGCGGCTTGCGCCAGTTCGGCTCGCACCTTTGATTCGGCCGCACTCGGCTGTTCATCGCCGAGAAGCAAGATGCCTGTGCTGCCATGCTCAGCGAGGTATTCCACCAGGTCGGCACGCGCCTGTACATCGGGTGCGGCTGAGATCAACAGTGTGAGTGGAATCAGCGCCAGATCGCCCGACTCCATGCCGTCAAATGCTGGTAGTCGCATACGCATGACCCGCACCCACGTAACGGTGCGTGCCATCGACTCGTCGCGCACCTTCGCCAACGGCACCGCGTTGGGGAGCAGCGTCTGTACGAGCTCTCGCAGCGATGCCATTACGCCCCCTCTCCTGACAGCCGACGTGTGATGCGCCGAATGATGGCGCCATATTGCGCTGAATCTGTACCACGTTCCGTGAGGAGCGCAATCGGCACCGTCGTAGCGCCAGGGCGAATCTGCAACCAGAGGCGCGCTCGAGGCCGGCGAAGCGTCAGCATCAAGCCGCCCATGATGAGCGCTGCGGCGACCCAGATGAGGAGTGCGGCTGGATCTCGCCGCGCAATGATCCCCGTGTACGAGGTGACCTCGCGTAGGTAGACACTGAATCCGGCCCCCGGCGCAGTGGCCACATCACCTTCGGAAAGCACCGAGGCGAAGATCGTCGTTAGGGGAACGCTCCCATCGTCACTGGGGGCCGCGTTCAGATCGGGGGTACTCGCCACGATAAAGATTGCGGCAACACCGTTGTCGTCGCGACGCAACTGCATCTCAATTCCGGCACTGCTACCTGGAATCGGCAACGTGGCATACGGCGCGCCATCTATCTGTGCGGTGAAGGGTGCATCACCAGCCCAGAGCAGCGCGCCTACGTCATCACGAATCTCGAGTCGCGCCGCTGGGCCGAAGAAGTTTTGATGAAAGCTCCAACCGTCGTACGTGAGCGGCTCATTCACACGCACCAGCTGGCGTGCCACCTCTTCCCCACCAACGTAGACACCAAGGTCAGTGGAGAAATCCGCGAATGCGCCGGTTTCGGTGCGGGGGGCGCTAAACGCGTGATTCACGATCACGAGGCCTTCGGCGGTGCCGACCTTACCGACAGGGAGTGCCTCGCCATCGGTAAGCAAGATCCCCTGCGTGTATCCGAAGATTCCTGAGGCCGCCGCGCCGAGCAGCATCACCACGAGCCCAGTGTGCATGACAAGGGTGAAGCGTCCGGACCGGCGAAAGCGGTCTGCGTGTAAGAGGAGACCACCGTTGTGATCAGGGTCAGCGGCAACGCTCACCTCCCAGCCGTCGCGCTTCGCCTCGGCTGCTGCGGCGGCGGCACGGTCACCAAGCTCTGCGCTCGTTGGTAGCGCGGCAGCAAGATCGATCACGCCACGCCCTGGTAGTGAGTCGCTGAAGAATGTGTCGGGCTGCTCGGGGCGCGATGGTGCCGTGGCAGCAGCAATCTTTGGGAGACGGTCCCAGGTGCAGACAATGATAGAAACGGTGAGGAGCACGAGCAGCGCCGTAAACCACGGCGAGGTGAAGACGCGGAAGAGGCCGAGGCGCTCAAAGACGCCGACGAGCGGCCCGAGGGTGGGCTCGTATTCAGCACGCAGCTTGGCCATCTCGTTCGCGTAGTCTCCGGCGTTCTGTAGCGCGTAATCGGGGAGCTGGCGGAGCGCGATACCGACCGTGGAGGCGAGGGCGATGACGCCAATCTGGAGTACGGCAAATCGCACGTTTGCCAGGAGTGCGCGCGCGAGGAGCAGGGGGCCGCTAATCACCCGCTGATGGTAGCCTTCGCACCGCTAGACCATCTGCCCTGCGGGGAACGTGGTGGCGTAATCGCAGTGCAGGGGGTGAGATGGCACGGGGGAACAGCCACGGAGCGCTCGACGACCTTGATCGTCGCTTGATGGAGGTGCTGCAGGCCGACGGCCGCAAGCCCTTCACAGAAATCGCCGCAGAATTCGGCGTCCCTGAGTCAACCGTCCGCGCACGATACAAGGGGCTCGTTGATCGCGGCGCACTCAAGGTGATTGCTGTCGCTGACCCACTCAAAGTCGGCTACCCGCTGATGGCCATGATCGGCGTGCGCTGCACCCCGGCCGCGCTGCTGAGCACCGCCAAAGAGCTCGAGGCACTCCCTGAGGTGAGTTACTGCGTGGTGGTAGCAGGTGCCTACGACCTACTCATTGAAGTGGTCTGCGAAGACAATGATGCGCTGCTCACCTTCCTAACGGAGCGTCTGCGCTCCATCGCCGGCGTGCTCGAAACCGAAACGTTTGTCTACCTGCGAATCCTGAAGCAGAACTATGAATGGGGAACGACCCCGACCTGACCGCCTGAGCGGCTCGGCCGGGGTCGCCCGGTTACTCCAGTTGCGCGAGCGTTATGCGGCGCGGCGCTTTGACCAACCAACCAGCGTCGCTGCGCCGATGTAGGCAAGCAGTGCCGCCAAGATGATTGCTGGCAGGGCGGTCGTCCAACCTCCCTCTTCGTCTCCTGTTCCAGTCGTTCCCATGTCCATGGCGAATAGTGGCATCGGGCCAACAATGGTTCCGTCAGGCAGAACGCAGGTGGTCACTGTCGGATCGTTGACGTCTACACCTTCCGCGCAGGGCTCAAGCGATGAGCGGAACTCCTCCATCCACGTCTCATACATCTTGGCCCAATCGGTGTCTCCATCGACACCGTCTTCAAGCACCATGGGGAAGAGTGATCCGTCTGGAAGCAGGCACGGCAGGACCGTGTCGCTCGAGATTGGCGCATTTGGTTCTGTGATCCCCTCTGGGCAGGCAGTCGGCTCACCAGTCACGGTGCGCCACTCTGGCTCAGGAACGACACCACCGCTGCGACCAGTGAGTTCGATGAGTGCTGCAGGTGCATCAGCTGGAAGTACGTCGCCCTGGTGGCTGTCAAAGGTTGCTGCGCCAGTGAGTGGATCAACTTGATAGACGAAGCTATGTGCATTGATGCAGCCGGCCTCGCAGTCGTTCCAACCGTACGTATAGACAACGATCCACGTCGCTGCACTTCCCGACTCTCCCTTGACGTCGTAGTACTTCGTGGCGCCGATCAGTGCGCCATCGTTGTAGGTGAATTCGTCGAATGGCCCACCGGCGGCAAGGACCGCAGCGTGTGCATCCTCGGGGGTGGCGATTGGCAACGTGCCGCTATAGCTGCTCACCAAATACGGTACCGCCTCTGGTGCTGGGGACTCGTCCGCCGCAGCTGCGGGAGCAACGGCCGCCAACAGGAGGGCGAGCGGGAGGAAGAGCTTCAGGAGTGTTCGCACGATTCACCTCTACTTCTTTTGTGTGGGGAGTCTCCCCATCAGTATCGTAACGAGAGATCGGGGCTGGCGGTTCCCGCGAAGGGTCAACCCGCCTGGTCGTACGGCTGAGGGAGCCACTCGTCCCCAGCAAGGGCATGGAGCTCTCCGAGCGAGATATCAAACCAGGCACCGTGCAGGGTGAGGCTGCCAGCGCGCTCGCGCTCGGCGATCCAGGGGAAGGTGCGGAGATGCTCTAACGACTGCTGCACGCTGAGATGCTCGATGAGTTTCTGGCGTTCCTCAGGGCGGCTCGCTGCCGCAGCGGGAGTGCGCTGATCAAGCGTCACAAGGTCAGCGACCCATGCGCCAATAAAGTCCGAATCAGTCAGGGGCGAAGCGGAATCAATCGCGGCGGCAACGCCACCACAGCGCCCATGCCCCATGACAACGATTGAGGTCACGCCGAGTCCATGCACGGCAAACTCAAGGGCTGCGCTCGCGCCGTGGCTCTTAGCATCAGGGGCGTATACGGGGATGAGCGCGGCGACATTCCGCAACACAAAGAGCTCCCCGGGGCCAGCATCAAAGATGGTCTCTGGCGCAGAGCGGGAGTCTGAGCAGGCGACGATCATCGTGCGCGGTTTCTGGCCCTCGCGCGCCAGCTCGTCATATCGCACGCGCTCATCGTTGTAGCGCCCTGCACGGAAGCGTCGGTATCCGGCGCTGAGGCGCTCGGAGAGGGGCTGGCTCGTCATGCACCCAGTGTAAACGAGGCCGCTGCGGCGATAGATGGGGGCGATTTGAGGGAGAGTTGTGGTCGGGGCGAGAGGATTCGAACCTCCGACCTCCTGCTCCCAAAGCAGGCGCGCTACCAAGCTGCGCCACACCCCGACCTGCACATCCTAAACGCTCCCCTCAATCGGGTGGCATCATAACCCTATGCCTGCTGAATCCACGCCCAAAACTGGCTCCCTCCGAGCCGCCGCCGCGTCAGCCATCGTGCCCGGGCTGGGCCAATGGCTCAACGGCCGGCGCCGAGCAGCACTCCTCTCCGCCCTTCCTCTCCTCGTGTTCATCGTTGTGGCGCTCGGCGCGCTCCTCCTCTTCGGCGTGGTGCGCACAGCGGCGGCGGTTGCCACCCCCGGCCGCCTTACGCTGGTCGTCGCCCTGCTGCTCCTCTCTATTCCGTGGCGCATCTTGGTCACCGTTGATGCCGCCCGCGGTGCGGGTCGCACTCGCCGCTCGGCGATCCTGTTAGCACTCGCCCTCCTTATCTCCATCGCACCGCATGCCGGAGCCGCCGCAGTTGCGTATCGCGCCCAGGTCGCCGCAACCGATGTCTTCTCGGGTTTCGGCACGCCAACCCCCAGCGGATCGGTCGCCGAAAGCGCCACACCAACACCAACCCCACCACCACTTGGCGATCGCTTCACCATGCTGTTGATCGGCGCAGACACCATGGGGAACCGCACCTCGTTTAACACCGACTCAATGATCATCGTCAGCTGGGATCGCATCGGCGGTTATGTCAGCACCGTCTCGATTCCCCGAGATCTTGTGAATGTTCCACTTGGCAATGGCAACGTATATGGGCCGAAGATCAACTCACTCTGGTCGCACGCGGCACGAAATCCAAAGAAGTTCCCCGATGGGCCGGCCGTTGCGCTCGGTTCAGCACTCGGCAGCATGTTCAACGTCAAGATTGATGCGACTGCAGTGGTTGTGATCCCGACCTTCGTCAAGATCATTGACCAGCTCGGCGGTGTTGATCTCACGATTCGCCGTACGATCCTTGATGCTTCGTATCGGACCAACATGGATGGCGCCCGAATCCCCGCAGGGAACTGGCACATGAGTGGCGAGTGTGCTCTCGCCTACGCGCGCATTCGTAAGGCCCCAGGCACCGACGATATATCGCGCGGACCCCGACAAATCGAGATTCTGCTTGCTGCCCGCGATGAGCTTGCGCGCAGTGGGAACTTTGTGGGCAATGCGCTCGCACTCCTCGATGTGATTGGTGATGGGGTGCGTACCGACCTGAACCCAGCTTTGGTCCCGGTGCTCGCTGAGGCAGCAGGCGCGTTTGATACAACCAAGATCGTCCGCGGTGTGATTGCTCCTGGTGACACGATCTTGCGCTATCGACGGAAGGGCGAGGTCAGTCCATTCGGCTCCGTAGTCTTCTTTGATGCGAAGCGAATGTCGCTGCTTGCCGCTCGCCTCTTCCCCGCCCCTGGCACACGGCCGTGGAGTTTCCCAGCAACGGCGAACGAGCCAAAGCTCGGCGCGGAGGCAACCTTTACCCCTGCGCCTCTCGCGAGCGGCGCATCACCCACCCCAACAGCGACGCCAACGCCTGCACTGACGTATCCGTTCCCAAGGCTCGCCTCGTGCGACGCTGGGTTGCCGCGGCCACGCTACATCCCTACGCCAGACCCAACGGCGCCGCCGGAGAGTGCCTCACCGAGCCCATCGGAGACGACGGAGCCGACGCCGGAGCCGACGCCGGAGCCGACGCCGGAGCCGACGCCGGAGCCGACGCCGGAGCCGACGCCGGAGCGGACGCCGGAGCCGGAGCCGGAGCCGCTCCCTTAAGGCTGTAGCTCACTCCTGAGCACAGCTGCAACGAGCGTAGCGGCACGGCCGCGGTGGCTGAGCGCATCCTTCTCTGCGGGTGCACGCTCCGCCATCGTCCGACCACCCACCTCAAAGATCGGGTCATATCCGAACCCAAACTCCCCTCGTGGCGCCTCCGTGATTGCACCAGGACACTCACCGCGAAAGGTGCGCTCCGAGCTAGTAACGGGATCAATCAGCGCCATGACGCACACAAAGCGCGCAATGCGGTCAGCAACCCCCACCATCTCGGTGAGGAGCTTCTCGTAGTTCTCCACGTCGGTAGCGTTTGGTCCCGCATAGCGCCGCGTATAGACACCAGGGGCGCCGCTGAGTGCGACCACTTCGAGGCCAGAGTCGTCGGCGAGCGTCCACTCGCCCGATGCCCGCGCATACCAGTGCGCCTTCTGCAGGGCGTTCTCTTCAAATGTCGCGCCATCTTCTGGTGCCTCGTCGGTGATGCCAACATCGCGCAGCGTGACTAAGTCAATCGGCAGATCGCCGAAGAGACGCTGCAGCTCAATGAGCTTATGCGCGGAGCCGGTAGCAACCAGGAGCCGCCGTCGCGGCACGGTCACGCGCCGGCGAGGGTGTCGCGCTGGAACTTGATGAGATCAGCGATGCCCGCGTCGGCGAGTTTCAACATCTCATCGAGAGCGGTGCGATGGAAGGGATCCTGTTCCGCCGTTCCCTGCAGCTCCACATAGTGGCCAGCATCAGTGGCAACCACGTTGAGGTCGACATCGGCACGGCTGTCCTCCTCATACGGGAGGTCGAGAACGGCCTGGCCGTCAACGATACCGACCGAGACGGCGGCCACGTTGCGCACCAGGTGCGCCTCGAGCTTCTTGGCGCGCATAGCAAGTGCGAGGGCGATCCAGCCGCCAGTGATGCTTGCGCAACGGGTGCCTCCATCGGCAACGAGTACATCGCAGTCAATGAGAATGGAACGCTCGCCAAGCTTGGTGAGGTCAACGGACTGGCGTAGCGCGCGACCAATCAGGCGCTGAATCTCATGGGTGCGGCCACCGAGCTTGCCGCGGACCGCCTCACGATCGGAGCGGGTGCTGGTGGCGCGGGGGAGCATGCTGTATTCGGCGGTCACCCAACCGGTCCCCTTGCCGCGAAGGTGTGGCGGCACGCGCTCCTCGATTGAGGCGGAGCAGATCACCACGGTGTTGCCGATCGAGATGATGGCGGAACCTTCAGCCCACTTCTGGACACCGAGTTCAATCTTTAAGTCGCGGAGTTGATCTACCGCGCGCCCGTCGGCTCGTACCTTACTCATGGTGCCCCCTACCCTTTCGCTTCGCGCTCGGCGGCCTTCGCCTCATCCCAGAGCGCATCTAATGTGGTGAAGTCTGCATCTTTTAGCGAGATTCCGCGAGTAGCGGCGCGACGCTCAACCTCGGCGAAGCGACGTCGAAACTTGTCGTTGGCCGCGCGGAGGGCCGCCTCAGCATCAATGCCGCTGCGGCGACCCAAGTTCACGATCACGGCGAGTACGTCGCCGAGCTCCTCTTGTGCGTGTGCCAAGGCTGCGGCGCTTGACGCGAGCGTGCTGGTGATCTGATCAGGGTGGCCCGCCTCGGCGAGCGCCTCATCGAGCTCTGCCAGCTCTTCACTGATCTTCGCCCGTACGCCGTCGAGGGTTGGCCAGTCGTACCCAACAGCACTCGCGCGGTCCTGCAACTCGCGGCTCGCCGAGAGGGCCGGGAGCCCGCGGCTCACTCCATCTAGTGCACCTTTCGGCTTTTCGCCTTCGCCGGCTGCGGCACGTTCGCCCGCCTTGATCACCTCCCAGTTCCGTTGTACGTCACGTGTGGTCTCCGCACTCGCATCGCCAAAGACGTGTGGGTGTCGGCGAACGATCTTGCGCACGAGACCATCCTGGACATCGGCAAGGTCGAAGTCGCCCCGCTCCTGCGCGATCTGTGCGTGCAGCACCACCTGCAGCAGCACGTCGCCGAGCTCTTCGGCAAGGTCGGCGATCGCTCGTGGTCGCTCTCCCTCGCTCGCCGACTCGAGTGCCGCGATTGCATCGTGCAGCTCCCAGGCCTCTTCGATGAAGTGCTTCGCCAGCGAAGAGTGCGTCTGCTCGCGATCCCACGGGCAACCGTCGGGTGCACGGAGACGGGCGCTCAGCCACGGCATCGTCCACGGTGTGGCGAAGGCATCTAGCGGATCAAGCCCTGCGAGATAAATCGCTTGGCTCTCCCCTGCGCCACCGCTACCACATGCGGCAACGGTGCTGACGCGGCCACTCGGTAGAAGCGTGACTGCTCGATCAGCGCCGTAGAGGCGAGTGATCAGCTCCCAGCCAGTGCCGAGCCGGCCCGGCAGATGTGTTGCGCTTGGTGCTGTGTCTACAAGCAGGATCAACGGTCGCCCGGTATCAATCGCGGTAGCACCGCACTGGCTCAGCGCGACGACGGTGATGCCGTTCGTTAGATTTAGGCTCTCATCCGCACCATGTGCAGCCGCGATGAGTGCGTCCAGCGATCCGTTGAACCCGTTCGCGGTCACGGAATTGGCGAAGCCCCAGCCTCCTGCACAACGGCGCCATCAATCGCTACGCGCGCTGCGGAGCGATAGAGGTCGAGCCAGATTGAGAAGCCGCTCGCCTTGATCCCAGTGATCTGATCAGCCGTCAGCTCGCGTGTCTCCACGCCATCAACATGCACGATGAGATAGGTGTTGGAGCTCTCAACAACGGCGCTCGTGCCGCCCGACTTCAGGCCCCACACCACCTTGCCAAGTTCTGAATTCACGGTGTACTTCGGCACATACCCTGGGCTCGCGAAGGTGAGCTCTTCAATGGTGTTCGTAGCGGTCGTGGCCACCTCCTTAAAGTCCACACCTGGGGCCGCAAGCGATGTTGCGAGCTCGTCGAGTCGGTCCTTGAGCGACGCGCGTCGCGCATCAAACTTGATCACGTGATAACCGAACTGCGTCTTGATTGGCCCAAGAATGTCATCGCTCTTCACGTCATCAGCCCAGATTGCGGTGTCAAACTCTGGAACGTACGTCCCCTTTGGTGCCCATGCCAGGAGTCCGCCGTCGGCGCCAGAGGACTTGTCATCACTCTTCTTCGCCTCGGTCTCAAAGCTTGATCCGTTCTTCAATCGAGCAACAAGTTCGTTTGCCTCTTTCTCGGCGGCGGCCCAGGCTGGATCGGCTGGATCGAGATCGCCTGCTGTGTTCGGGTCATCCTTTGGGCTAAAGAGGATGTGGCTGACCTGAACCTGCGCATCATCCTTCTCTGGAATAGTGGCCGCGACGTAGCTGACTTCGCGCTGCTCCACTGGACCAGCAAGAAGTTGTGCCGTGATCTTTTCACTGAGGGCGGCCCTCAAGGCACGCTCCTCGACGATGCGCTCATAAAGGCCGCGATCAATACCTGCATCGCTGATCTGCTTGTCGAAATCTGGATCAAGCTTTGACGCCTGGGACTTCTCAAGACGGAAGATGACGAACTGATCATCGGAACGCGCAATCACGTCGGTCATTGGCTGGGTTGAGCCGTCCGCCGACGGCGTGAGTGCCCAAGCTGCGGCGTATCCCAGATCATCTGTCGGATCTTCGGCCTTCGCTGTCCAACCAACGAGACCGCCGAGTTCAGCAAATGAGTCATCGGAGTCTCGCTTTGCGATCGTGGCAAAATCTCCGCCCGCCTTGATCTCGGCAAGGATCGCCTCAGCCTTGGCCTTCGCCGCTGCACGGGTGGCGGCCGTCGGGCTCTTCGTCTTCGGGTCGTTGGCGGCATCGATGCTAATGCGGCGGAAGAGTCGCAGCTCTGGAAGCGTTGTCTCTTTGGCCCATTCACTCGCAACCACGGCTGGGTCGGCGGTGACGCCATTTGCCGCAGCGAGGTCTCGGATCAGTAGTGTGTCAACCAGATCGGTCGTGACCTGGTTGCTAATTGCCTCTGCCTGCTGATTCAGCTCCTGGAGGGCAGCGTCACCGGCACTGTTCGTCATGGTTCCAGCGGCAACACGGGCGCGAATGCGGGAGCCCTGCAGTGCGATCTGAAAGGCAGCCACCTCAGCGCGAGCCTTTGCCTCCGCCTTGTTGAATCCGGCGTCGTTCACTTGTACCGCCGGGGCCCAGGTGCTGTCGTACACGGAGTAGCCGGCCACGCCAACGAGAAGTGCGCCAGCGAGGCCGATGGCAACGACAAATGAGAGGTTGGTGAGGGCGGTTTTGTCGGCGGCCTGATACTTGGCGGCGGCTCGGGCGCGTAGGCGTGCGATTGGGTTCATGCTCAGTGATCCTCCTTCAGTAGGAACCTTGTTGGGGGCAGTATAGGGGGGACGGGTGCTATTCTCGCCCTCTCATGACGACCCACAGCACGGAACTGACCGTCGGTAGGCCGCGCCGCGGCACTATCGGCACCATCCTTGATAGCCTCGCTTCTCTTGTGGAGCGCCGCCGGCTTGTCTGGTACCTGACAATGTCCGAGATCCGAAACAAGGGGGCCAACTCGGTTCTTGGGAACATCTGGTGGTTCCTTGACCCCGCCCTTCAGCTCTTCGTCTATTTCTTACTGGTCAGCGTCATCTTCCAGCAGGCTCAGCCAGCGATCCTCCTCTTCCTCGGCTCCGCCATCCTCCCTTGGAAGTGGTTCTCCGCTGCGCTCGGCTCCGCTACGACTTCAGTTCGCAGCCGAGAGCAGGTCATGCGCCAGATCGCCTTCCCTCATCTCGTCCTTCCGGCCTCTTCCGTTTTGGCCAGCGTTGCAAACTTCTTTTTTGCACTCGTACCGCTCGGTGCGCTCTACCTGCTCTATCCCGACCGACTCACCCCTTGGGCGTTCGCGGTTCTTCCTGTCGCGGCGGTGCAGTTCCTTTGGACGGTTCCCGCCGTCATCATGCTCAGCGCAGTGGCCGTCTTCTTCCGCGACATCTCAAACTTCATCCCTCACGGCCTGCGCATCTGGTTCTATCTCTCTCCTGCACTCTTCCCCATTGAAAAGCTCCAGGCGCTCGGCGATCAGTACCCATGGTTCGGCTTCTTCGTCACCATCAATCCGTTTACCTGGATCTTCTCTGGATATCGCGACGCTCTCTTCTACGGACGATCTCCAGAGTGGGAGGCGCTCGGCATCCTCGCTCTCACCGCAATTCCAGCGACGCTGTTTTCGATCTACCTCTTTCGGCGGGTTTCGCCGCTCTTCGTGAAGGTGCTGTAGATGGCGCAGCGGAAAAGCTCACGCGTCAAGGCTGCTCCTCCTCCGATCCTGCTCACTGGACTCGGGGTGCAGTACGACCTGCGACTCAACAAGAAGCGCAAGCTGCGCGACACGGTGCTGCGCGATGGCCGCCACTCCCAGAGTGGCAAGTTTTGGGCACTACGCGACGTAGATTTCCGTGTTGAGGCAGGAGAGTCCGTCGCGGTGATCGGGCCGAATGGTGCGGGAAAAAGCACCATGCTGCAGGTGCTCGCCGGGATCCTAGAGCCCTCAGCTGGCACCATTGAAGTTCGAGGGAAGATTGCCACACTCTTGCAGCTTGGCGCCGGTTTTGACCCGGCACTCAATGCTCGCGAGAACACCCTTCTTGTCGGTGAGTTTCTTGGGGTGCCCCACAAGGAGATGGTGCGCCGCGTACCAGCCATTCTTGAGTTTGCAGGGCTAGGAGAATTCGCCGACGCAGAGGTGCGCACCTACAGCTCAGGTATGCGCGCTCGACTCGGATTCAGCGTTGCGACCTCCGTTGAGCCAGACGTACTGCTTCTTGATGAGGTGCTCTCGACTGGCGATGCCGCCTTCATTGAAAAGTCACGGGGTCGCATTACAGAGTTAATGAAGCGAGCACGAGCAATCGTCTTCGTGACGCACGACCTTGACTCTGCGGCCGCCTTCTGCACGCGTGCGGTTGAGCTTGAGGGGGGCCGGATTGTGGCGGATGGACCAGCGAAGCGAGTGATTGCCGCCTACAAGAAGAAGATGGCAAAGCGGGCTGCTATGGCGTCTCGCTCGGATCAGGCAGCCCGCCGCGGTAGTTGAGGATTACGAGCAGCGTTCTAACGGAATCTAGATCGAGCGTCGGTTCCACATCCGCGCTTTGGAGCACTGCAGAGGTAACAGTGTTTACCGCCACCACTCGGCCCACCGAGAGACCCCGCGGAAATGCCGAGCGCAACGTAGGGCTCAACTCAATCCCAGAGGTGGTGACCTCCGCCCCAACGAGCACCTGGCGCTGCGCGTCAACATCGTCAAATGCGAGTGGGTTGGCGGCACGTCCTCGAACCTGACCGATCGCACCCGTAGCGG
>Ga0315900_10001263_pt1 | contig 40527 bp, 36 predicted proteins | sample LakEriMetagenome_FD_203521 | JGI IMG/M metagenome (GOLD analysis project Ga0315900, IMG submission 203521) | Freshwater fungal communities from buoy surface, Lake Erie, Ohio, United States - Buoy 12 MA114 | ecosystem: Environmental > Aquatic > Freshwater > Lake > Lake biofilm | place: USA: Lake...
GCACCTACACCCTCACGGTGACCGGTGCCAACGGCTGCACCAGCACGGCAACGGCTGAAGTGGGTCAGGACGTGACCGCCCCCGGCGCACAGGCTGATGGCGGCACCCTGACCTGCACCAACGAGTGTGTGCAGCTCAGCGGCAGCGGCAACGGCAGCTACGCTTGGAGCGGTCCGAACAACTTCACCAGCACGGAGCAGAACCCGACCGTGTGCGCCCCTGGCACCTACACGCTGACAGTGACAGGCAGCAACGGCTGCACCAGTACCGCCACGGCTGAAGTGGGTCAGGATGTGGAAGTTCCCGGCGCTCAGGCATCGGGCGGCACCCTCACGTGCAACAGCGAGTGCGTGACGCTGAACGGCAACGGCAACGGCAGCTACGCCTGGAGCGGTCCGAACAACTTCACCAGCACGGAGCAGAACCCGACGGTGTGTGCTCCTGGCACCTACACCCTCACGGTGACCGGTGCCAACGGCTGCACCAGCACGGCAACGGCAGAAGTGGATGAGGACGTGACCGCCCCCGGCGCGCAAGCTGATGGCGGCACCCTGACCTGCACCAACGAGTGTGTGCAGCTCAGCGGCAGCGGCAACGGCAGCTACGCTTGGAGCGGTCCGAACAACTTCACCAGCACGGAGCAGAACCCGACGGTGTGCGCCCCTGGCACCTACACCCTCACGGTGACCGGTGCCAACGGCTGCACCAGCACGGCAACGGCTGAAGTGGGTCAGGACGTGACCGCCCCCGGCGCACAGGCTGATGGCGGCACCCTGACCTGCACCAACGAGTGCGTGGAGCTCAGCGGCAGCGGTGACGGCAGCTTCGCTTGGAGCGGTCCGAACAACTTCACCAGCACCGAGCAGAACCCGACGGCGTGTGCCCCTGGCACCTATACCCTGACGGTGGCGGGCAGCAACGGTTGCAGCAGCACGGCCACTGCCGAAGTGGGTGTGGACCTTGATCTGCCTCAGGCATCCGTCTTCGCGACCTATATCGGTTGCGATGGTGAACCTGCCATCCTTTCCTACACCTCGACCAGTTCCATCGCCGATCAGTTCTGGGTCTACTCCATCGGTCAGGTAGGTACCGGGCCGACGTATTCCACGAGTACGCCTGGCATCTATGGGCTGGTGCTCACCGGGACGAATGGCTGCATGAACGAGTTCCCGGTTGAGGTGATGCAGGACCCGAACTGTGGCAAGGACTGCCCGCCGATCATCATCAGCTGCCCGCCTGACATCACGGTGTCTTGCGCCGATGACTTCTCCCCCTTCGGTATTGGTGGTGAGCCGGTGTGGCGGAAGAAGAAGGATTGCCCGGAGATCACCAGCCTCGGTTGGAATGACGAGATCCTGAGCAACTGCCCCTATGTGATCCGCCGCACCTTCTGGGCCGCGGATGAAACCGGTGCCTACGAGACCTGCAGCCATACGATCACGGTGATCGACGATATGGCGCCGATCTTCCTGGAGGTGCCGGAGGACGTGACCCTCTCCTGCGACCAGAACATCGATGAGCTGCCCACGCCCGAGGTATGGGCCTACGACGAGTGCACCAAGGTGGAGGTGGCGGTGGACCATGCCGTGCAATACCTCCCGGGCGACTGTCCTGGCACCTATACGCTGGTGCACACCTGGACCGCCGTGGACCAGTGCGGCAACGTGGGTCAGGCCTCCTGGACCATCACCGTGGTGGATGAGGACGCTCCGAAGTTCACCTGCATGGTCGAGGACATGACGGTGAGCTCCGAGGCGGAGATCCCCGAGGTGGCGGATTGCAAGGCGTTCGACAACTGCTCCGGTGAGGTGTATGTCCAGTTCACCGAGCAGGTGGTGAAGACCAATGCCTGCAAGGGCGGATATGCCGTGGTGCGCACGTGGTATGCCGTGGATGCCTGTGGCAACCCCGCGACCATGCAACAGACCATCACGGTATGCGACACCAAGCCTGGCAAGGATGAGCCGGGAGCGGGTGAGACGCTGCAGGATGCCCTGGCCGGCATGGCCAAGGTCAGCACGGAAGTAGTGCCCAACCCCTTCCGCGTGGACTGCACGATCATCCTGACCCCTGCCGTGACCGGTCATGCGACCGTGGAGATCACGGATATGCAGGGCCGCAAGGTGACCGACCTATTCAGCGGCTTGGTGGAGCGCAACGTGCCCGTGCGCTTGACCTACCGTCCGGAGGACCGCGGAGGTGCCATGTACCTCTACCGGGTGATCCTGGATGGTGAGGCCGTGCATGGTCGCCTGCTGTACCAGCCCTGACCGGCCCGAAGCTGAACCGAAGAGCCCCTGCCTCCCGGTGGGGGCTCTTCCTTTTCGGCCGGGCTACCTTCGCCACAGGTAACGCGCACCATGACCGACCATCAACCGCTGGCCGAACGCATGCGCCCCGCCTCGTTGGACGAGGTGGTGGGCCAGCAGCACCTGATCGGGCCGGACGGTGTCCTGAGACGGGCACTGGCCAGCGGGATGCTCCCCAGCATGATCCTGTGGGGGCCTCCGGGGGTGGGCAAGACCACCCTGGCCCGGCTCATCGCCCAGGACCTGAAGCGGCCGTTCTTCACCCTAAGCGCCATCAGCAGCGGGGTGAAGGAGGTGCGGGAGGTGATCGAACAGGCCGGGGGTAGCGGGCTCTTCGCGCGCAGCGCCGTGCTCTTCATCGACGAGATCCACCGCTTCAGCAAAGCGCAGCAGGACAGCCTCTTGGGCGCCGTGGAAAAGGGCACCATCACGCTTATCGGCGCCACCACAGAGAACCCCAGCTTCGAGGTGATCGGAGCGCTGCTTTCCCGATGCCAGGTCTACACCCTGGAACCGCTGCATGAAGAGGAACTGCGTGGGCTGCTGGAGCGGGCCATGGAGCACGATGCCGAGCTCCGGTCCATGCCCATCACCCTGAAGGAGACCGTTGCCCTGATGCGCGCCAGCGGCGGCGATGCCCGGCGTTTGTTGAACACCTTCGAGCTGTGTGTGAAGGCGGCCGGGCCAGGACCTGTGGTCATCACGGACGCCCTGGTGCACCAGGTGGTCCACTCCAACGCTGCGCGCTATGACAAGCAGGGCGAACAGCACTATGACGTGGTCAGTGCCTTCATCAAGAGCATGCGGGGCAGCGACCCCAACGCCGCGGTGTACTGGCTGGCCCGGATGGTGGAAGGCGGCGAGGACCCGCTGTTCATCGCCCGGCGCATGGTGATCCTGGCCAGTGAGGACATCGGCAACGCCAACCCGAACGCCCTCCTGATGGCGACCACGACCATGCAGGCCCTGCAGCTCATCGGATGGCCGGAGGGCCGCATCCTCCTGTCCCAGTGCGCGGTGTACCTGGCCTGTTCGCCCAAGAGCAATGCCAGTTATGTGGCCATCGGCGAGGCCCAGGCCAAGGTGCGTGAGACCGGAGACCTGCCCGTGCCGCTTCACCTGCGCAATGCCCCCACCAAATTGATGAAGGAGCTGGGGTATGGGAAGGCATACAAATACAGCCACGAAGGCACGGGCAACTTCATTGAACAGGAATTCCTCCCGGATGCAATAAGCGGAACCCGGTTCTACGAGCCCGGCGCCAATCCCCGGGAGCAGGAGCATGCCAGCCTGCTGAAGCGGCTTTGGAAGGACCGTTACAGCTACTGAACGGTCAGGTGGCGCGTTCCTTTTCCAGGAAGCGCTTGTGCATGTCCCAGATGATGCCCAAGCTTACAGCGAGGCCCCCGAGCCCTTGTTCGAACATCTGCCAGATGATATCCACCACCACGTGCATCATGCCGTGCTTGGTGAAGGTCATGCCCAGGACGAAGATGACGAGGTAGACGAAGAAACCCACCGCAGCTCCAAGCAGGGAGGCGGTCAGTGGGAATGGTCCTTTCAGTGACAGCAGTTCGTATTGCACCGCCTTGTGGATGCCGACGGTCAGTGCCAGCCCGATGACCAGGTAGACGATCAGCGCGAGGATGAAATAGAGGGTGAGCGGGATCTTCAGCTCCTGAAGGTCCGTGAGCGCCAGGCCATGCCACACGTAGGAGATGCCGAACATCACGGCCGTGGAGAACAGCCATGGCATCAGGATATGACGGGAGAACAACATGATCCCAAGGTCCACCGGCAATAATACAAGGACCGATCGGCAATGCGCCACGACCATCGTCAGCCTACGCGTAATTTGCCGTCCATATGAAGAACGTACGACCGGCTATCCGGGTTGCCTCCCTGGTGGTCCTGCTTTTCAGCATGGCTGGCTGCCGCAAGGAGCAGGACGCCTCCCGCTGGGACGTGGACATGCTGGTGCCTTTGGTGTCGAGCACGCTCACCATCCGCGACCTGGTGGCCGATTCGCTGGTATCCACCGGCACGGATGGGACCGTCACACTGGTCTTCCGGGACGAACTTTTTGCCGTGGACCTGGACACCTTGCTCAATGCTCCGGATACCTCCTTTGTGTATGCCTATGGCCTGCCCGTTCCTGGGCCGTTGAACTTCCCCGCAGGGTTCAACTTTTTCAGCCAGAGCGATGTGCAGCGGTTCGATCTGGGTGACGTGGCCCTGAGGCAGCTGGTGTTGCGCGAGGGCAGGCTGGAAATGCGCATGAAGAACAAGGTGGCCAGTGCCGTCATTGGGCAGTTCGCGCTTCCGGGTGTGGTCCTTCCTTCCGGAGGTAACGTGCTTTCAACCACGGTGGGTGCGGGCACGCCCTCCTCCCCTGCCTACAGCACCGACCAGCGCGATCTTGCCGGAAGCAGTTTCGACCTGCGCGGGCCGGACTACAATTCCGTCAATACCCTGCAGACCGACCTGAGCGCTCAACTGGACCCAGCTGGTACTGGAGCGACGGTGACCGACCAGGACAGCGTGGTGATCGAGGCGCGCTACAGCGGCCTCGTTCCGCAGTATGCCAAGGGCTACTTCGGTTCGCGGACCGAAGAGGTGGGCCCTGATACCAACGCACTGGGCCTGTTCGATGCCATCGTGGGCGGAACGATCGATCTGGAGGATGCCACGCTGCGGCTCACCGTGGAGAATGGCCTCGGCGCCGATGTGCGGATCGCCATGCGCAGCCTGCAGGCCCACAATTCACGGACCGGGACCACGGTGGACCTCACGCACAGCATCCTCAACGGTCCCATCAACCTCAACCGTGCACTGGACCTGGGGAACGGCTTCACGCCGAGCTACTACCAGACCACGGTGGGCGCATCCAACAGCAACATCCTCGACTTCCTGGAATGCCTGCCAGACCGCGTGAGCTATGCGCTTGACCTGTGGCTGAACCCCTTGGGTGATGTGAGCAGTGGCAATGATTTCCTCTACTACGAGAGCCGCCTGCGTGCCGACCTGGAACTGGAAGTGCCATTGCGGCTGAGGGCCGATGGGCTTACCCTGGAGACCTTCTCGCGGCCAGACCTGCCCGGTTCCAACGAGGGCCACGGGTTGCGTTCGGGCACCTTGCGGTTGTTCGCTACCAACGGGTTCCCCATGGTGGGCCTGGTGCAGCTGGCCATCGTGGATGCCGAGGGCAACGTGCTGAGCGAGATCCCCGTGCAGGGCTCCATACCGGCCGGCCCCTTGGGTCCCGACGGCCTGGTCCGCTCCAGTGCCACTGGTGAGCTTACGGCCAGTCTCACGCCGCAACAGGTGGACCTGCTCTACCAGGACACCCAGCTGAGGACCCGGGTGGTGCTGAGCACCAGCACACAGACCATGTACCTCCGGATCCTGGAGAGCTACGCGCTGCAGGTGCAGATCACGGCGGCCTTCAACTACCTCGTGAACGGTGATGAATAGGCTGTTCGCGATCCTGTGGCCTGTGCTCACACTGGGCGCTTTGAGCGCACAGTCACCCGTGCTCGCCCCCGATCCGGTCATTGAACGTGGCCGGCAGGTGGACTGGACGAACATGATCACCCTTTGGGGCGAAGGCGATCAGCAGGCCACGTCCATCCGCAACGAGCTGTTCGCCGACCTCTTCATGGCCCGGGACCTGGACCGGCCCACACGGGAACGCTCGTGGGGCACCAGCGGCACGGGGAATCGTTTCGGATACACATTGGCCGCAGGGATCGGATGGACGGGTAAACCCTTGCAGGGGAAGTTCGAAGGATGGCGACCGATGGTGTCCCTCGAACATGCGGAAGTGTTGGGTGTGCGCTACACCCGTGACCTCTACGCCCTCACCTTCTTCGGCAATGCCCAGTATGCAGGTCGCACGGCGGACCTTTCCGGAACAGCCCACCTGAACCTGCGCTACCAGTCGCTGGCGTTCGGGCTGGTGGACCCGGTGAAGGGCCGATACATCCAGTTCGCCGTGGTGAAAGGCCAGTACCTGAGCGAAAGCCGGTTGGATGACCTGACCCTGTTCACCGAGCTGGATGGTCGTTCCCTGGCGCTCGACCTGGACGTGACCTATTGGCAAAGCGATACAGCCTCCGCCTCGCTTTCCACCTGGAACGGATCGGGCGCCTCGATCTCCGGCGCGTGGAGCTGGACACTGGATTCAGAGCCGGGTCCGCTGTGGCTGCAGGTCGGTGTGAAGGACCTGGGGTCCATCGGCTGGAACGACCATTCGCTGACCACGCGGCAGGATTCGGCGATCAATTACGAAGGATTCGAGGTGCAGGATGTCTTCGACCTGGACGCGGTGGTGCTCGGTGAGGAGCAACTGCTCGATACCCTGGGGCTGCGCCCAGTGCACGGTGGCTTTCTGCGGCCGCTTCCCTTCCGCGCCCATGTGGTGCTGGCCTCCGACCCCACCGCACCCTGGCAGGCCGGTATCGGTCTGGAGCAACGTTACCTGCCAGGCTTCACGCCACAGGCCACGGTCACTGCAGCACGGCGGCTGGGGCAGGTGGCGCGCGTTTCCGTGAACCTCGGATACGGTGGGTTCGGTGGCTTCCGCGCCGGGATCGCCGGGCAGTTGCGGCTGGGTGGTCATGTCCTGGCCGACCTCACCTTGGGCCAAGTGGCGGGGTATGTGGATCCCCAGCAGCGTGGTCTTGGATTGGCCATGCGCCTGTGCGTGGGGTGGTGATGAGTTCCCGACGTCACGAACGGGGGTAGTTTCGCCCCATGAACTGGATGTTGCTGGTGATCGCCGGGCTGTTCGAAGTGGGCTTCGCGACCTGTCTTGGTCAGGCCCAGACCAGCGAGGGTGGCACCCGCTTCTGGTGGCTGGCGGGCTTTGTGGCCTGCTTGACCGTGAGCATGACGCTCCTCTACAAGGCCGTGCAGACCCTGCCCGTGGGAACGGCCTATGCCGTGTGGACCGGCATCGGGGCCGCAGGTACAGCCGTGGTCGGTATGGTCTTCTTCAAAGAGGCGACCGATGCGTGGCGGCTCTTCTTCCTCTTCACGCTCATCGCGTCCATCATCGGGTTGAAGGTGGTGTCGTCGTAGATCGCGGCCTGTTGACCACGACCTTACAGCACGGTCACATCCGTGCGGCGGTTCTGGGCGCGGCCTTCCTCCGAATCGTTGGTGGCCACAGGCTTGCTTTCCCCGTAGCCCTTGGCCGTAAGGCGTGAACCTTCAATGCCCTTGGCGATGAGCCGGTCGCGGACCGCATTGGCGCGCTGTTCGCTGAGCAGTTGATTGGCGGCATCGTTGCCCACATTGTCCGTGTGGCCACCAAGCTCGATGCGCAAGGTCGGGTTCACGAACAGGAGCTTCGCCAACTTGTCGATCTCCACCTCCGACGCTGCCAGCAGTTCGTAGCTCGCCGTATTGAAGAAGATGTTGCGCAGGGTGATGCAGCTGCCGGCGCTGAGCGGGCTTAACGGAACATCCAGGGTGAACGGCTTGTCCTGTGTACCCGAGCCCACATCGTAGTTGGCGGAGTAGAAGAGATAACCCTCGCTCCCCGCGTTGAGCGCATAGCTGCGGCCGCTGGGCAGGCACACCAGGAACTCACCGCTCTGGGGGTCGCTGTAGGCGGCCGTGGCCAGCTTGCCGGTGGCCAGGTCCAGCAGTTCCACATCGGCCTCCACGGGCTGGCCGGTCACCTTGTCGAAGACGCGCCCCCGGATGTAGTTCACCGCCAGTGGTCGCGCCTCCGGATAGAGCTCGAAGCTGTAGAGGTCCAGATCGCCGAGGCCTCCGGGCCGGTCGCTGGCAAAATAGGCGATGCGCCCGTCCGCGCTCACCAGCAGACTGTTCTCATCCGCACCACTGTTGATCGGCCAGCCCAGGTTCAGGGCCTTGCCCCAGGTGCCATCCTCCTGCAGGCGGCTCACGTAGATGTCCAATCCACCGAAGCCCGGATGCCCGTTGCTGCTGAAGTACAGCGTGCGTCCGTCGGGGTGGATCTGCACGCTCTCCTCCTGGTAGGGTGTGTTCACGCCGGGACCCAGCTTTTCCGGCTTGCACCAGCTGCCGTCCTCCTGCAGGTGTGCGGTGTAAACGTCCATGTCGCTCACCCCGTTGCCTGTGCGGCGGCCGCGCACGAAGTAGAGGGTGCGCCCATCGCTGGCCATGCTGGGCTGGCTCTCCCAGTTGGCACTGTTCACGGGCGGCCCCAGGTTCTCGGCCGGGCTCCAGCGGTCGCCTACACGTCGGCTGATGAAGAGGTCGCAGCTGCCCAGCCCCCGGGTGCGGCCGCCGTAGGAGCCATCCTCCAAGGCGCACTTGGTGAAGATGATGAAGCGCCCATCCGGCGTCAGGGTTCCCGCTCCTTCATTGTAGGAGGCGGTGCTCACGGTGGGCACCGGGTTGGCGTCCTTCCACGCGCCATCCGGTCCGCGGTGGCTCACGTAGAAGTCCTCCTGCATGCCGTAGATGGGGATCTCGGGGGCCTTCACGCGCCGGGTGAAGATGAGCGTGGCATCATCGGCGGTGACGCAGGGATAGTACTCGGGGTCGGGGCTGTTCACCGCCGGGCCCAGGTTGCGCGGCTCGAACGGCACGGGTTGTTGCACGGCGCGTGCGGCAAAGGCACAGTTCTCCAATCCCAAACGGGCTCGGGCCTTGCGCTGAGGTTCCTGTTCCTTCTCCAGGTAGCCCTTGTAGTTCTTCTCGGCTTCGGCATACTGTCCCGTTCGGAACTCCAGGTCGGCCAGGTGCAGCTGGGCCACCGGGAAGAAACGCGGCGCGATCGCCATCACTTCACGGTAGTGCGCGATGGCCTCCGGGTCCTTGCCTTCCGCCTCGGCCAGTTCGGCCAGCATGATGCGCGGCTCCACGAAGCGTTCATCCGCTTTGGCGGCCTTGGTGAAGGCGGCACGTGCACACTCCAACCGCTGATCGCGCATGCACTCTACGCCGGTCTCGTACTCCTTGATGGCCTTCTTGTCCGTGGTGCTGTAACCGCCGGGCTGGGCCTGCACGGCGCACGTCAGGACCAGGGTGAATAGAAGGAGGGCCGAGCGGAAGGTCATGGGATGTTGAGGTACTTGTGGGTCTGGAGCGAGATGCGCCAGCGGGGATCGGCCATCACCTTTTCCACGATGAGGGGCATCACCGCATCCCGTTTGCTCCATTCCGGTTGCAGGAAGCGGACGCAGCTGACGGGCATTTGTGCGGCATGCTCCTCGGCCCAGGTCAGGTCATGCTTGTTCACCACGATCACCTTCAGTTCATGCGCCGCTTGCCGGACCTCCTGCAGCGGGGCCTTGAACTTCTTCGGACTGAAGCAGATATGATGCCACTCTCCCGACAAGGGATGGGTGCCGCTCGTTTCCAGGTGCGTGCGGAAGCCGGCAGTGCGCAGCGCGGTCGTAAGCGGACCGACATCGTGCATCAGGGGTTCACCGCCGGTGATCACCGCGATCCGTGCGGGATGGCGTGCGGCCTCGGCCACGATCTCGGCCACGGGCACCTTCGGATGGGCATCCATGTCCCAGCTCTCCTTTACATCGCACCAGGCGCAGCCCACGTCGCAGCCGCCCAGCCGGATGAAATAGGCCGCTTGGCCCGTGTACAGCCCTTCACCCTGCACGGTATAGAAGGCCTCCATGACGGGCAATTGGGCGGACAGGCCTTCGCGCGCTGCTTTGGCGGGGCTGTTGATGGAGGTCATGGTCGGATGGACGGGACAAAAAAAGCCCACACAGGACCGAAGTTCAAAGAACCCATGGATCACATGAGCGGATCGGACAGAAAGGGGTCAGTAATCCGCGTTGTGCCCGAAGGCATCATCGACCGAAGCCGATGCGCGGCCCGCCTTTGCCCTTTGGATCTTCCGACCCTGAGCAAATAATGTTGGTTCTGAGACTTATGGCCTGTGTGGGCTGTACGTTGATCAGCTCACGGGGCTGAGAAAGAACGAGGCAGTGGCACAAAAGTACAGTGAGGCATGCGCGCTTGCAACGCCGGTGGAAAAGTCAAGGTGGGCCCAGCTCCGGCACGATGAAACGCACGGTGTCACCTTCCAGGAAGAGCACCTCCATCGTATCCAGGTCGGCTTCACCCGTATTCCCCACCACACGGGCTTTGCCGGGTCCGATCGGCAGCACCAGGTCCACCGGTGAAAAGCCGGTGCTCGCCGTGTCGATCGTTCGCCCCGTCTGTCCGATGAGCCCGTACTCGCGGGTATTTCCGGGCAGTTCGTTCAGCTGCCATTCCCAGATCGGGAAGGCGAACAACTCGCGCCATCGACCATCGCGAAGTCCGATGACATGGTAGGTGGTCGTATTCGACCAGTCGGCATTGTCCGGCACATAGCCGAGTTCGTCCGCCCCATCGCCGTCCAGATCACCCTCGTTCACGAGCAAGGCCAGACCGAACCAAGAGCCGGTCGGAAGTGTGTACTCCGGTCCGCTTCCCCAGCGAAGGATCACCGAGGGGGCCAACTCAGCGGCACGCCAAACGAGGGTGTCGTAAGGAACATCCGCCAGGAATTTTGCGGCTTCACGCCCCAAGGTCTGCGACCAGTATACCTCGCGCACGGTGTCGGGCCGGCCATCACCGTTCACATCGGCCATCACTTCGAAGCGATGACCGAAGATCTCCTGCGGAGCGGTCCTGGACTTTTGCTTGGACGCCGATGGAGGTTGTTCGCAGGCCACACCGCAGGCCACAAGCAAGGCGATCGGAAGCCTTCCGCCGATCCTCCTTGGACCTCTGTTCCCTGCGCATATCGTGGTCGACTTGGCCTGAGTGTCCGCGATCAGCTTCGTGACTTGCCACTTGCCGCTTGTGACTCGCCGCTTTCAACTTCCCACTTGCCCCTTGAGACTTGCCGCTTTCAACTTGCCACTGGTGACTTGCCACTTGCCCACTTCTTCATTCCTCTCCTCACTCCCCCTTCTGCCCCATGAAGTGGTCGTCCTTGTCCTCGAAGAGGATGTTGAAGGTGGTGAGGCTGCCGTAGCAGCGGGTGATGTACTGCTGCAGCTCCACCTTGTCGGCCTCGCTGAGCGCGGGATGCGCGTTGATCTTCTGTTCGAGCACGCGGAAGCGGTCGCGGATCATCACGATCTTGTGGAAGAAGTCGTCGATGGGGACCTCCTTGCTCTTCAGCGACGGGTCCTTGGGGCGCATCTCCAGCATGCCGCCTTCGAACTTCCGGGCCATGTGCACCGGGCGTTGCGGTGTCTGCATCTCCTCCAATACCTCGCGCAGCGCCTCTCGTACGTGGTCCAGGTCCAGCGGTTCCTGTCCGATCTCCACGCCAGGCGCGATGGTCACCAGGCCCTCGAAGCTGCGGCTGATGGGTTGTTCCCCATGCTCCCTGAAAAAGACGTGTACGGTACGCGGGTCCATGTCGTAGACCACGCCAACGCCCATCGTGGGGTGCTTCACCCGCGCCCCGATGCTGATGTCATACAGTTCCATGTGATCAAGCGGAGAGCATCTGCCTCCGTGCCACAAAGGAACGAGGACAAGCGGATCAGTGGACGGCCTGCACCGTGTAGGTGACCCCGTTGACCACGGCGTGATCGCCCACCTTCTTGCCGTAGAGCGCCTGGATCACCGGAGCCTTCGGCGTCACCCCCAGGAACCGATGTCCGGCCGCGTCGAACTCATCCAGGCTGGCGGCGATGAGGAAGTTCCGTTGGTCGGTGAACACCACCGCACCGAACTGCACCATCTCCATGGGAGCTGCGGCATCGAGCGTGGAAAGGCGGTCAAGGTCCTGCTGCACATGCACCAACTGCTCTCCCAGGGAGTTCATCAACTCCACATCGGAGCCACGCGTGCTCTCGGTCTGGCTGGCACTTTCGCTGTTCTCATCGCCAATGGTCACGGCCTTCAGGTCGGCGATGCGCTCCCGCAGTTCGACGGCCGTGTTCTCCAAGTGCGTACGAGCGGCCTTCAGCACGCTCTTCTTCAGGGCTGTGTTCTCCATGTTCAATAAGCTGATCACCCCTGGGGGCTTGGGCAAGGTAGACCGCCGCTCAGCGGTGTGGCCTGATGAAGGTCAGTCCACGATGCGCAGTACGGGATAGCGCCTGAACCCTGGTTCGAAGTGGGGTGACCGCTGGTAGACCCAGTAGAGCTGCTGCCAGGGCTCGGCGGCGAAGCCCGGGTCATTCGCTTTACGCTGTTCGAGCTCCTTGCGCAGGGCCGGGTCCGCTTCCAGCATGGCTGCTGCGATGTCCTCGAACACGTAACTGCTGAACCACTCCTTCTGCTGGAGGATGCTGTCGAAGAAGCCCCAGGCAAAGAAGCTGTCGTTGGCGCGCGGCTCCAGGATCTCCATCACCAGCCGGTCTGTGGCGTGCCCCATAGGAATGAGCATGTCCCCAGGCTGGGCCTCCCAAGTGGTCCGCTCCGTGGTGGTGGACACATCACTGTGGAGGTAGTGCCCTTCGTACGGGTTGGACGTGGTGAGCAGGTCACCGATACGTTGCACCTCCACGTTCACCACCGTACGTTCCCGTATCCGCTCCATGGGCACCCCTTCCCAGCTCAATCGGTCGATGACCCTGCGCCACGCCTGCGGGACCAGGTAGGCCTTGGGTTTGGTCAGCACGAGGCTCGGAACGAAATGGTCCATCCACGGCACTATGGTGTCCGTAGGCTGGTCGCGGTCATAGAACAGGCGTGGCTTGCCGCTCACCGCGCTGGGCCTGTACCCGGCCACGTAGCCCTTCCAACGCAGCTGCTCCACTGCGGTCGTGTCCAGCCGGTAGTTGAAACCGAAGGTCCGCGCTGAGGCCACGGCCTTGCCCGCCTCCGCACGCGCCTTCGCGAGGTCCTCGCCGTGCCGGTCCATCACGGCCAGGGTGGCCAGCTGCAGCTGGAAGGTGGCGTTCACCCGGTCAGCGTAAGGTTTCAGCATGTGCGTTTCGCTGAGGATGCCGATGCGCTGGCCGAGACCGGCATGCCCGCTGCTGTAGCGCGGACCGTCGAGAAAGCCTTCGAGGCCCTGTTCGGGATGGTCCACCTTGGTCTCGAAATAGGGACACATGAGCAGCCCTCGCCGTTCCATCCAGGCGTACAGTTCAGGCTTCAAGTGGTCCTTGACGAAGTGTTGCAGGGGCGCTTCCAGCCGGTCCGGATGGGTGGTGAGCAGTTCCATCACATACTGATGGTCGGCGCCGTTGCTCACGTGGGTCTCGAAGTACAGATCAGGGTCCCAATGCGCCAGGCTTTCGAGCAGGGTGCGTGTATTGCGCGAATCGGCCTTGATCAGGTCGCGGTTCAGGTCGAGGTTGAGGGCGTTGGCGCGGAAGCCGTATTCCTCCGGGCCTGTTTGGTTGGCACGGGTATGTGTGTTGCGCTGTTGGGCTCCGCTCACGTTGTAGATCGGCACGATGCACACGGCGGTGCGCGCCAGCAGGCCCATGTACTGGTCGCTGTGGAGCAGGGCACGGGCCAGCAGCAGGCTGGCATCCACCCCATCGGGCTCGCCCGCATGGATGGCATTGGTGATCCACAGGATGCGCTTGCCTAGGGCCCGCAGGCTGTCCGGGGTCGCGCCGGAGCCATCGTGCAGCACGAAGAGGTGGATGGGTTGGCCGTTGTCGTCGGCCCCGATCACCTGCAGGGTGGCACCTGTGTGCGCCTTATCCAGTTCGCGGTAGGCGCCAATGGTCTCAGCCCATGTGGGGGTGCTGTTGCCGGTGAAGGTCCATGCGCCCTGGGCCATGGCCTGCGTGGCAAGGACGAGCCCAAGGACGGCAGACGAGCACCGTGCCATGGATCACTCGAAGGTGATGGTACCGAAGCGATATTCCTTCTTCCGCTCGGCGTAGATGAACATGCGGGCATCATCGGTCTGCACGCACGCTTTCGGACGGAGGATGGCATCGCGCTTGTCCGGGTCCAGCAAGGCCTCGCGGGTCACACGGCCATCCGCATCCACGGTCACCAGGGTGATCAATGCCTCCTTGCCCTTCAGTTCGAACTGCTCCACCTTCATCCCCTGTGTGAGGAAGAGGTTCTTGCCGTTGTCGTTGAAGACGAAGTACATCTTGTCTCCCTTTATGGCCATGGCGTAGGAACTGTAGTACCCGCCGTCGTTCCGTGTGTGCTGACGCTTGGGGACCTTCACGGCCCAGGTGATGTCCCCTGTGGCATCCGTGCTCACCAGGATGATGTCGTTGTAGATGTAATGGTAGACCGTGCTGGTGGTCATCCGCCCCTGCGCATCGGTGGAAGTGACGGTCTGGACATACATGTAGTACTGCTCTCCCACGAGCACGACCCCACCATCGTCGCGCACCACGATCTCGTCCAGGTCGTATTCATAAAGCTCCAGTTCCGCGTTCTTCTTCTCCGCCTTCTTCGTGGCCTTGCGCTCCTCCTTCTCGGTCATGTAGGAGGTGATGAAGTCCCGGTCGAACTCCTTGTAGCTCTCGTGTTTCACCGCCTTGGTCCCACGGTCCAGTCGGAGTACATAGGCGCCACGGATGGCCCAATCGCCCTTGCTGCCGTAGAACCCGGCACAGATGATCTCATTCTTCTCCTCCACCAGCACCATGCGGAGGTCCTGCAGGAAGCGGCCTCCCGCCTCGATGGGGTGCAGGGAGGGCTTTCCGACGCCCTTGTCGTAGACCACGAGCACCATGTCATAGGAGGGCTTCCCCTCCCGTTTGCGCGCTTTCTGCTCACGTTTCTCGGGGTATTTCCTAACCACCATGTAACGCGTGCCATCGTGTTCCTGATAGGAGCACTCCACCTCGTATTCATCCTCCGGGTAGGGCCGTTCGCGCCACTCCTCCCCTTCCTTCAACAGTTCAAGGTCCGCTGTGTAGTGCTTCACCTCGGCCATCAGGGTCTTGTGCTCCTTCTGGCCTGCTGCCGTGGCCCACATCCGGAACCCGCTGCTGTCCGCTTCGGCCTCCACCGTGAACCAACCGCGGTCCTTCTTGCTCTCCGCCTCCAGCACCATCAGGTCCTTCATCTGCCCCACCGGCTGAAGGTCGTCCAGGTCGTAGCTCCGGGCATAGAGCGTGGTGAGCTTCTTGTCCTTGCGGTAGACCGAGGTGAAGAACACCACCCGTTCCTTCAGGAACATCAGCTCCTCCCACTCGTGCTCCTCAGCGCCCATGTCGAGCGGAAGAGCGGTCTCCTTCAGCAGTACCTGGTCGGTGTTGAACACCTGCAGCCACGGGTCCCGCTTGCGGTAAACGACCACGTAAACACGGTCCTGGGTATGGTGTTGCAGACCTGCGAAGGAGCCATCTTTCCGCTCATCGCGTGGTCCGCCCCATTGCACCTCGGCACGGTCGGTCTTCGATTGGGCGAAAAGCGGCGTGGTGGCTGCGAGCAGCCCAAGGGCGAGCACCATCCTGCCGATGGTGAAGGAACGGCGAGTCATCGATGCGGGGTTGGGCCCGCAACATAATGCGCACCGGCGAGAACCGCAGCGCACGAAGGATGCTCAGGCCCCCAGAATGGGCAGTGCCTCCTCCAGCTCACCAGCCGGTTCGGGTGCCGGTGCTTCAACCGTGTTCTGGGCAGGTGCTTCCTCCTGCCGCACGGCGAAGAGCTGTTCTTCCTCGGTGAGGCACAGGAGAAGGGTCAGGGTTTGGACGGGCCACATGGGGACTGGACGGGTTGCGAAGGGTGGGTGTCGACCCTGAAGAGTGACGCAAGATGTCCCCGAATGAAAAATTTGTCAAGACGAAACACCCTATTTCGTCGACGAAACATCCTGACCACCGATCACCCGGCCATCCTCCATCACGATGTTCCGGTCGGTGCGGGCCGCGAAGTCCGGGTCGTGCGTGACGATGAGGAGGCTTCGTTTGTGCTCGGCAGCGATGTGCTTGAAGATGTCGAAGACGATCTCCGCATTCCGCTTGTCCAGGTTGCCGGTGGGCTCATCGCCCATGATGATGAGCGGATCATTGATCAGCGCCCGGGCGATGGCCACCCGTTGCTTCTGACCTCCGCTGAGCTGGTTGGCCATCTTTCGGGCCTGGTCGGCCATGTCGAGTTCCTTCAACCGGGCGATGGCGTCGGCCTCCACCTCCTCGCGTGACTTGCGACCCAGCTTCAACCCGGGTAGCATCACGTTGTCCAGCACGCTGAACTCGGGCAGCAGGTAGTGGAACTGGAACACGAAGCCGATCTTTTCGTTGCGGATGGCCGCCAACTGGTCACCCGCCAGCGACTTGGTGGGGACCCCATCGATCACCACATCCCCCTCGTAATCGGTGTCCATGGTGCTGAGGATGTAAAGCAGGGTGCTCTTCCCGCAGCCGCTCTTGCCCGTGACGCTCACGAACGCGCCTCGTTCCACAGTGAAGGACACGTCCTTCAACACCTGAACGGTCACGGGGTCGTGGAAGGCCTTGTTCACCTTCCGCACATCGAGGACCAATGGGGAGTGGTTCATTTTCCTCGGATGATCTCCACGGGGTCCACGCGGCTGGCCTTCCGGGCCGGGAACCACCCCGCGATCCAGGTGGTGAGCAGGGCGAAGACCACCGCGATGATGTAGTACTTCACGGAGTAGTCGATCGGGTAGGTGGTGATGGTGGGCAGTGCAGCGGTCTCGAAGGGAATGCTGTCGATGAGGCGCTGCATGCCGATGCCACCGATCAATCCGGCCGCACCACCCAGCAGGCCGATGATGATGCTCAGGAGCAGGAAGATCCGCTGCACATCCGGTCCGCTGAAGCCCGTGGCCTTGAGGATGGCGATGGCATCGAGCTTCTCGTAGATCATCATATTGAGGATGTTGTAGATGCCGAAGCCGGCCACGATGAGCAACACGATCCCCACCGCATAACTGATGATGTTACGGACATCACTGCCGGTCTCGAACTGGGCGTTGGCCGTCTGGACGTCCACGGCATCGACCCCGAAGCGCGCGGCGAGTTCCCGGGCCATGGCGGGCGCTTGTTCCAGATCGTGCAGCTTCACGTTGACATCGGTGTAGTAGCTCCCTGGCCGCGCCAGCAGTTTCTGCACGGTCTTGATGTTGGTGTAGCACTGCACCTTGTCATAATCCGCAATGCCGCTCTGGAAGATGCCCACCACGCGGAGGATGGAGCGTTCGCCAGTGGCGGTGGTCACCTGCACGGCCTCCCCCACCGTGGCGGCCATCATGTCGGCGAGCCCTTTGCCCAGGATGATCACGTTGTTCCCGGAGGCCAGGTCGTGCGGGTCGCCTTCGGTGAGGTAGTCCGCGAAGCGGTAGTAGCGGATCTCGTCGTTCACGTCGATGCCGTTCACCTGGGCGTTCAGGTCCACCGTGCCGGCATTGAAGAAGACCTGGGCCACGAGGCGCGGGGACACGGCCACCACGCGTGGGTCGCGGTCCAGCACGTCCATGATGGCCTCGGCATTGCGCAGTCGGGGCAGGTCGTCCTTGGGCTTCACCGAGCGGATGAAGTGGTGCGTGGGGGGCTGGCCCGTGCCTTGATGGGCCTCCCAGGCCACCTGCACGGGCTGCTTGGGCGAGGCCTGCAATTCGTTGTAGAGGCGGATGTGGGGCGTTCGGTTCAGGATCATGCCGTCCAGCAGGTCGTTGAGGCCGTTCATGAAGCCGAGCAAGGTCACGAACATGGTGATGCTGAACATGACGCCCACGGCGGCCACGATGCTCTGGCGCAGCTTGGCGCGCAGCAGGGTGACAGCGATGGAGAACAGCAGCTTCATCCGGTCTCAGGGCTGCATGATCCGGGTGTTGGTATCGATGCCATCGAGGATCTCCACGCGCTCCAGGTCGCGCACGCCGGTGGTCACGCTCACCCGTTCGCCTGAGCTGAGCACCACCTGATCGCCGGGTAGCAGGTAGGCAGCCGGGATGGTGAGCGCATTCTCCTTGGTACGCAGCACGATGTTGGCCTCGGCGGTGAGGTTGGGATACAGGCGTGGCGGTGGCTGTGCGAAGCGGGCCTCCACCTTGAAGGTGCGCGAGCGTTGGTCCATCAGGGGCACGATGCGGACCACTTCCGCCTCGAAGGCAGTGCCTGCGTAGCTGTCCAGGGTGACAAAGACCTGCTGGCCGGGCTGCACCTGGCGGATGTCGAACTCGTCCACTTCCAGTTCAAGGTACAGGTCGGTGGCGCTGCCGATCACGGCCACGGGCTGCTGGGGCGTGGCCAGTTCGCCGGCCTCGATCATCAGGTCATAGACCAGACCATCGATGAGGCTGCGCGGGGTGCGGTCGTCCTGGCCGGCCAGGCTGATGGCCGCGTTGCTGCGGGCCACGTCCAGTTCAGTGCGCAGCCGGGCGCGCGTCTCATCGAGGGTTTCCTTCGCCCGCGTGAGGGCCGCCTGACTGGTGGTGTAGGCCAGTTCGCGCTGGTCCAGCTCGTTGCGGCTGCCCACCTGCTTGTCCCACAGGGCGCGCTGTCGCGCATAATTGAGGCTGTCCAGCCGGAAGCGGTCCCGCGCCTGCACCACGGCCTCGCGCAGTTGGGTGAGCACGGGGCCGTCCTCGCGGACATTGGCCTCCAGCAGGTTCAACTGGGCCATGGCGGCGCGAGCGCCGGCACTGCTCCCGCGGTCATCGATGAGCAACAGGGGCTGGCCGGCCTTCACGGTGTCCCCTTCCTCCACGAAGAGCGCCTGCACCATGCCGGTCACCGTGGGATGCACCTGGTATTGGCCGCGGGCCTTCACCACACCACTGGCATAGACACTTTCAGTGATGGGTCCCACGGTGGGCGTGATGGACCCTTCAGGTTCACGGCATGCGGACAAGGACAGGACCAGGATCGCGACGGGAACGATGCGCATGCCGCAAAGTAACCGGTGGCGCTTCGATGCGCACCTGATAAAGGTCGTTCAATGGAAGAACTGCATCACCTTGCTCCAGAGCTTGCGCGTGACCAGCAGTGGCGGGGCCTGCAGACCATTGATCCCCCAGGAGGCACGCACCTCCCGGTTGGCCTTCAGGATGTGTTTGATGCTGCCATTGCTCATGCCGCCAAGGCGGAAGCGCACCAGCACCTCGCGCAGGTGTACCGTGGGTACATGGTGCTTGTAGAGGAAGCGGAGCAGGATCTCGTAATCCGCGCCGATGCGCAGGTCGGTGTTGAAATGGCCGAAGCGGTCGTAGACGCTCTTGCGGATGAAGGTTCCCACATGCGGCGGCATCCAGCCCTTCCGGAAGTTATCGCGGTGGTAGGTGCCGCTGAGCCAGGTGCGATGCACCTTGAAGAGGTCCTTTTCGTCCACCATGATGATGTCGCCATAGACGGCATCGGCGTGGCTGCGTTGGAAGGCGGCCACCACATGCGCGATGGTCTCCGGGGTCATCAGCAGGTCGCCCGCGTTCACGAAGCCGATGATGTCGCCGGTGGCACGTGCCAGGCCCTTGTTCATGGCGTCGTAGATGCCCTTGTCGGGCTCGCTCACGAGGATGTCGATGCCGCGCCGACCGGGTGCCATGCGGTAGCTGTTGAGGATATCCACCGTGCCATCGGTGCTAGCACCATCGATGACGATCAGTTCGATGTCGGGGTGTGTCTGGGCCAGGATGCTGTCCAGCGTCTCCCGGATGACAGGGAGCACATTGCGGCAAACGGTGATGAGGGAGACGTTCACAGGAAAGGACGTTCACGAGGTCAGTATCATCCGGATCTAATCCATCACCTTGTCATTCGGTCATGGAAAATGACCAGGTCATTCAATGATACGCTCCCGCACAGGCTTGGCTGGATTCCCTTGATAGATCATATAAGGCTCCAGATCCTTGGTGGCCACACTTGCTGCAGCAAGCACCGAATGCGTGCGCATGGTGACACCGTTCATGACAATGGCATAGGCGCCAACCCAACTCCCATCCTCCAAGGTCACCGGCTGGGTGAAGGTGTCGAAGCCCACTTTCTTGTAGTTGTGACCGCCTGGCATGATGCGTGCCCCTTGGCTAATGACCACATGATCCCCCATGGTAAGCGTGTCGACATTGTCGAGCCAAGCCCGCTGTCCGATCCAACAGTGATCCCCGATGACAAGTTTCCACGGGAACTTGATACTGGCCATTGGATGAATGATCACCCCCTTGCCAACCTTCGCCCCGAAGAGCCTGAGGATAAAAGGCTTCACTGATCGGAAGGGGAATGCCGGGTTCAGGAAGAACAGCACATTCGTAAAGTACCAAAGCGTGAGCTTCACGAACCCAGCGCCCTGATGAAAGGTCGCTGTGTTATCGAAATTCGACAGATCGACCTTCTTCCTTTCCTTTATTTCAGGAACATGACCAGGCATTTCTCCACTGTGCTTTTGTCCTCCAAATATCGCACACCAAAGGTGAACGCTCCGTTCACCCACTGCTGGTATTCACCATCATCCATATCGATGAGCTTCTGGATGGTGCGCGTAAATGCGGTGAGATCGCTCAAGGGCAGGTCCCAACCCACCCGCTGACGCTCCAGGTCGCGCCACGGGGTGCGGTCGCTGATCAGCAGGGGCAGTCCGGCGCACATGGCCTCGAGCATGGTGTGGCCGAAGTTATCGCCCTCGTTGGGCATGTAGAGCGCATGGTACCCTTCGGCGAGGGTGTCCGGCACGGCTTCGGAAGGCAGCGGTCCCCGGTAGGTGAAGCGCACGTTCGCTGGAAGCTGCGCGATGGCCTGCTGGCAGGCTGCCCAGTAATCGGCATGGTGAACGGGACCGAACAGGTCGAAGCTCACCTCCCCGCGAAGTCCGTGCAGGCTTTGGATGATGAGGTGGATGTTCTTCTCGGTGGCGATGCGGACCACGTTCACCAGCCGCACTTGGCCGGGTGATTTCGGACGGGCAGGACGCTTGGACAGGTCCACTTTCCGCGGCAGGTTGGGCACCACGTGCACCGGGATGTCGGTGCCGATCCACTGCTGGATGCTCGCGGTCTCGTCCGCACTGGTGGACTGGAACGCCACGCCGCGGTAGAGGCCCAGCTTCCGTGCGGCATTGAGGAAGACGCGTTTCTTGAGCGCGCCCTGCCCCATGGGTCCGGGCAGCAGCATGCCGCGGGCCGCCACGATGCGCCGTTGGATCTGGCCACGCAACAGCACCAGTGGCATCACCGAATACCACCACGAGAACATGCCGTTGATGTAAACAGTGTCCCAGGAGCGTTCGGTGAGCAGGCGTTGCCAGGCCTTCCTGGTGCGACCGGAGCGTGAGGCGTACCACACGTGCTCTCCGCTCGGCAGCTTGGTCCATTGGTCGGGGACGATGCCCGGATAGGGTTCGGTGGCGGTATAGTCCGTGTCGCTGGTCACGAACCAGAGGTCCACGCGGTCGCCCAGGTGGTCCACCAGGTTCATCATGCTGCGCACCGGGCCACCGCCCTTGTAGCCCGGCTTGTACCAATCCACGAACACCAGGACCTGCGGCTTGCTCATGGGGCGGTGCGGGCCAGTTGGACAAGGGTGAGCGCCCACTCCGAGGGCCCCCACGAACGGCCGAGCTCCATGCTACGCTTGCCCATTTCGCGCAACTCGCCGTCGGTCAGTCGGAACAGTTCACGGAGCTTAAGTTCCAGCGAAGCCTGATCACCAGCGGCGAAGCGGATGCCGTTCCGGCCAGGCTCCAAGAAGCGCTCCCCGGCCTTTACCTGATCGCTCAGCACCAGCGGCAAGGCGGCACACGCATGTTCCTGCACCACCACGCCCCAAGGCTCATAGGAACTGGCCAGCACAAAGGCACCGCTGCGTTCGAGCACGGCGGGCATGTCGGGCGCCTGCACGAAGCCCAAGTGCTTGATCCGCGGGTGCGAACCACTGTTGGATGCACGCACGGCCTCAAGGAGCTCACCCGTGCCGGCCAGCAGAAGCTCCCAATCGCCTGCCTCCCCGCGCTCGCACAGGGCGGCGAAGGCATCGCAGAGCAGTTGATGTTGCTTGGCCGGGATGTAACGGGCCACGCAAAGCAGGCGGTGTGGCCAGCTGTCGGTCCGCGCGTTCAGCAGCCGCTCGCCCACGGGCAGGAAGTGGCCCGTATCCGCCGCATAGAACCCGGTGCGCACGTTCGATGCATTGAAGCCCAGGCGTAAGGCGTAGGTCCGTTGGCCTTCCCCCGTCACCCAGGCATGACTGAAGATCCGGCCGAAGGAGAGCCGACCGATGACCGAGGCGACATATTGCCGCAGATCGCCGCGCCAGGCGGTATCGCTGCACAGCACGGTGCGGAGGCCGGCCGCGCGCAGTTTCCGGCACACCTTCACATAACCCTTGTCGATCCAGCCCGCACAAAGCGTGAGGTCGGGGCGCAGGGCCAGGGCGAGGTCGAGCAGCGCTTTGTCATCCAGTGCGCGACGTTCATGCACGCGGATGCCCTCGGCGAAGTGCAGCTGGAATGGCGCCTCCGGATTCACCGGCCAGCGGACCAGGTCCACGGTGACGCCGTGCTCCTTCACAGCACGTTCCAGACCGGCCATCACGTACGGGGCCAGTTCGGTGTACAGCACCAGGATGCGCAGCGGATGCTCGGAGGACATGAGGGGCAAAGATGCGCGTACCCTGCGGAACGGGCCTTACCGGATGCGGATCTTGAAGAGGTCGCGCGTGCGGCGGCCTCCGGCGAAGCGCTTCCGGTAGTGGCGAATGAAGCCCACGATCAGCGGCACGCCCAGGATGGTGGGCCACAACCAACGGAGCCAGGTGGGCTGGATCATCTCCAGGTTCACGGCGCTGAACGCAGAGACCGTGGCGATGTAGCCCCCCATGAAGCCGGACATGTGGGCGTAGAGCCATTCCCGCTTGTCGTGCGAACGTTGATGGAAGCGTTGGAAGTCCCGCCAGACGAAGGAAAGTCCGATGGTGCCGAAGACCAGGAAGATGATCGGGCCCGCAGCGCGGTCGCCCATCAGGACATGCGATAATCCCCAGAGGAACAGACCCGAGTTCACAATGCCTGCGCTACCCATCAGGAAGATGTCCACGCCATTCGGACGTTGCCCTTGGTGCAGTTTTTTCAGGTAAAGTGCGCGATATCCCGAGGCGATCATGTGGAAACTGAACACGGCCACCAGCGCCATGAGCGCGTTCGGACGCAGGACACCGGCGATGATCGCCGTGGTGGCCACCACGGCCATGGCGTAGAAGAAGGTGCGGCCCCAAAGGCGATGGGCATCACCACCTTTGGCCACGAGCATGGCCAAGGGGGCGACCACCAAGGCAATACCGCCACTTACGGCGTGAATGCTGATGATGATCTTCAAGAACTCCGGGTCCGAACGCATCAGGGTTCCAAGTGGATGGGACCGGAAAGTACGACGTAGGGGGTGTCCGGGATGAAAAAATGACGTGGATCGAGCGCTGATGCGGGAAGGTCATCGTTCCACGCATGGAAATTCAAGCCTTGTGGAATGGGCGTTGTTCCCAATTCACGCACGGCCATGGCGGTCCGTCCCACGTGGGGCGGGTCCACGGTGCTCAGGAGCAGGGTCTCGTACGGGAGCGCCCAGTGGATGTGAAGTCCTGCAGCATCCAGTTGCTCGTTGGTGAGCACGGCTTTGTTCAAGTGCTCTTTGGCCATGATGTCCACCAAGCCTGCGATCCGATGCATACGTTCACCGGCAGCCCGCGATGCGAAGGAAATGCCACGGAACTGGATGAATACCACCAGCAGAAAGGGAACGGCCAGCCAGGCTTTCCACCTCTGCGGCATGCCACTGAGCGCGGCCATCAAGGGCAGGGCGACGATGGTGGCCAGCGGCACGAAGTTCTTCTCCATCATCATGGCCGTTTCACCGGCATGGTAGGTCACGATGTTCAGGATGTTGTAGCCCGAGAAAGCGATCAGCAGCAAGGCCAGGATGCGCCATGAACGGGCCATAGCGAGCGTGATCAGGGTGATGAGCAGCACGCCCCACAAGGCCATGTAGTGGGTGGTGTGGCGCCAGGTATGCCCGACCAGGAAGTCCAATGCGGGGTTGGCCGGACCACTGGCTGAAACCCCCTCGATCGCGGCCTGGTAGAGACCCGCCTCGTAACCGGATGGCGGGAACAGCAACCGACCGACCGCGCCCCATGCCAGCACCACGCCCCCAAGGACCAGGTACGGACGCACGGGGCCTTGGTGGCGAAGCCAGTTGAGCGCGATCACGAACAGCGCCAGCAGGAAACCAACAGGGTGCACGGTGAGCACACCGAAGAGCACCACCGCGATCCAGCCGGCATGGCGTTTCCACGCATCCGCAGGGCGGTCGAGCAGGCCCGCAAGGAGGAACGGATAGCTGAGGAGGTAATTCGCTTCGAGGACGATCCCGTAGAAGGTGAGCCGGGTGCAGAGCACCGCCGCCAGGGCTGAAGCGGCCGCGATCCATGGTCGGTGCAGGACATGGGCCAGCCCGATGAAGATGCCGTAGGACACGAGCACGTGGCCCAGCGAGGCGGTGATCAGCAGCGTGCGCAGTGACGCGCCCATCGCTTTTAGCAACTTCACCATCAACTGGGGAAGCACGGCCCCGAACCGATGTGCCTCCACCTCCACCCCGCCCTTCTGCACCCACTTGAAGATCTGGTAGGCCGAATCCACGTGCACCACGCGTTCGCGCCAATGAAGGATGGCGAGGATGGCCAGGCCGATGAACAGCGCATGGCCGATGAGGATGAAGGGCAGCACCGGGCCCTGTAGGCCGCGCTCCTTCATGGATGGTGGATCACCACGCGGACCGGTCGATGGTCCTCCAGGTGCACGATGTACAGGCCGTCCGGCAAGCTGAGCATCACCCGGTCCACACCCGGCATAAGAAGCTCGCGTTGCACCAGCCGCCCGGTGCGGTCGGTGACCAACAGCTTGCGGGAGTGCGGTGAGGTGGGTACGTGGAGCACGCCGGTCGTGGGGTTCGGATGGAACGCTGGAACATCCGCGGTAACATCCTCCACCGTAAGCGGATCGAAGCTCGAGATGACGTTCTCCGTGGCGGTGGTGCCCTCCGGCCCGGTGCGGACCACGAAGGCGTCCGATCCTCCCGAGCCATAGCTGCGGGCGAGGCCCACACAGATGAACCCATCAGCAAGCACGGCAAGCCCCAAGCCTTCATCGTCCTCCAACCCGCCGAAGGTGCGCCCATAGATGAAGTCGCCGTCGATGCCGCTCTTCAGCAGGAACATGTCCTTGCCTCCGCCACCACTGGTCTTGGTGTATCCGATGGTCATGAAGGTGCCATCGCTTAATTCGGCGTGTTCCTGGCTCTCCTGGTCGTTGATCTGGCCCCAGTTGCGGTACCACAGTTCACCTCCTTCATCATCCACCCGCAGGTGATAGGCTTCGGTCCAATCGGAGTAGCTGGCGGTCACCCCGACAGCCGAGTAGCCACCGGAGGCACAGGTGAGCACATCGCGCAGTTCATCATCCTCTGCGCCGCCGTACTGTGCGGTCCACATCAGTTCACCGTTGCTGGTCCAGCGGCACAGCAGCGCATTGCGATCACCGGTTGCGGTCTCCACCGAACCGCCCAGCACGTAGCCTTCATCCGGGGTGATGGTCACGCAGCTCCCTTGGGTGTTCAGGCCGTCGAGGGTGAGCGTTCGGGTCCACAGGGTGTCACCGGCATTGGTGCAACGCAGCAGCCAGGCCCGTCCTTCCACAGCACCGTTGCTGTAGGTCTCGCCCGCCAGCAGCAGGTCGCCGTTCGCGAGGATCCGCAGGTCGTGCAGGAAGTCCCAGTCCGCACCACCGAAGGTGTGTTCCTGCAGCACATCCCCTTCGGCGTTCAAGTGCAAGAGCAGTCCGTCGTAGCCACCTTCGCCCTGGCCGTTGGTGTAGCCGACCGCCCAGAAGGTGCCGTCCGCAGCCGCACGCGACCGGGTGAGCCGGTCGACGCCCGGGCCACCGATCGTCCGGGACCATTGCCGCTCCCCTGCGGCATCGAGCTCGAAGAGGTGGATGTCCGATGCCCCGGCACCGAAACTCCCCGTGGTGCCCATCACCAGAAAGCTGCCGCCATCGAGGGGATGGACCGCACGGGCCTGTTCATCGTCCAGACCACCATAGACCATGCGCCACGTGGGCTGAGCGCAAAGCTGACCAATGGCCGTTAGAACGACACCGAGGAAAGCGACCGTGCCATGAACCAGGTACGACATGCGGTGTTAAAGTAGGTTGCCGATCGGAGATGCCCCTCCACCAGGCCGCTAATTTCGCACCACAATGTCCCCTGCAGCCCTTCGCAACTTCGGCATCTTCCTGGTGGTGCTGGTCCTCATCGACCTTTACGCCTATAAGGGGATAAACACCGCCCTGGCGAACCACTCGCTCACCCTGCGGCGCATCGTGCGCTTCCTGTACTGGATCATCTCCATCGGCATCCTCGGGTTGATGGTGTGGTCGGTGGTGAGCATGCAGGACCCCAAGGTCCGACGGGACCACAGCTACATGTTCTCACTGGTGGCCTTGTTCCTCCTGTTCTTCCTGCCCAAGTTGGTGATGGTCATCTTTCATGGATTGGACGACCTCCTGCATTTCGGGCGCTGGCTGTGGTCGAAGCTGCTGCCCGGCAGCGTGGATGCCCCGGGCGAAGGGATCGATCGCCTCCGTTTCCTGAGCCAGCTGGGTCTCATCGTGGCGGCCATCCCCTTTACGGGTGTCCTGTATGGTGTGACCAAGGGACGCCGCAACTTCAACCTGGCACGGGTGCCCGTACGCTCGGGCCGACTGCCCGCTGCGTTCGACGGGCTCAAGGTGGTCCAGATCAGCGATATGCACCTGGGCAGCTATGGTGGTGACCTGAGCATCGTGCAGAACGGAGTTGAATTGATCAATGCCGAAAGCCCGGACCTGATCGTCTTTACAGGCGATCTGGTGAACGATTATGCGGAAGAGGCCGAGCCCTTCATTGAGGTGTTGCGCGGACTGAACGCCCGGTTGGGGAAGTTCTCCATCCTCGGCAACCACGATTATAGCGACTACCCGAAGTGGGAAAGCACCACGGCCAAGGCCGCCAACCTCGAACGGCTGAAGGCCATCCATGCCGAGATGGGGTTCCGACTGTTGTTGGACGAGCACGAGGTGATCGAGCAGGATGGTGATCGGATCGGTCTGCTGGGCGTGCAGAACTGGGGCCATCGGTTCCAGCAATATGGTGACCTGGCGAGAACGCTCCAAGGCACGGAGGCCCTCCCCTTCCGCATCCTGTTGAGCCACGATCCCACGCACTGGTCGTACCAGGTCATGGGCACCGGCGTGGACCTCACCCTTAGCGGTCATACGCACGGCGCGCAGCTGGGTGTCAAGCTCGGCAACAGCACCTACAGCCCTGCGCAATGGGTCTACAAGCACTGGGCCGGTCTATATGCCGAAGGGGAGCAGCAGCTCTACGTGAACCGGGGCTTCGGCTTCATCGGCTTCCCCGGGCGCGTGGGCATGCCGCCGGAGATCACGGTGCTGGAGCTGCGGACAGCGTAGGTCTCACACGGAGGCACGGAGACACGGAGAAGGCGGCTGTTGAACGGCTAGCATGCTCCTCTCTGTATGTTCGAGGTGGATGAACCCATCAACGAACATGGAGCACAGTGACCTCACGGGCATCATCGTGGATGAGGCCTTTCAATTGCACAAGGACCTTGGTCCAGGACTTCTGGAGTCCGTCTACAGCAAGCTGCTTACGCACCGGCTTCTGAAGCGTGGCTTGAAGGTGGAGCGTGAGAAGAAGGTGGTCTTCTGGTACGAGGGCATGCGCTTCGATGAAGGCCTGCGGATCGACCTGCTCGTGAACGGCGAAGTGGTCGTGGAGCTCAAGAGCGTGGAGGTGCTCCCCGCCGTCGCATACAAACAGACCCTCACCTACCTCCGGTTGACCAACACGAAGGTCGGGCTGCTGATCAACTTCGGCGCACCCCTCTTCAAGCAGGGCGTGAAACGAATCGTGAACTGACAAGTAGCTCCGGGGGACACGTCACTTCCGTGGCTCCGTGCCTCCGTGTGAGCCTCCCGCATCTCCCTCCGTGGCTCCGTGTGAGCTTCACGGGAACACCACCACCGCCTGCTGCACCGCCCGGTCCAGCACGGACAGGTCGAGACCCGTGCGAACGCCGCGCTCTTCAAGGCTGCGCACGAAGAGCTCCATCTGCAGGTTGCCCACCAGCTCGTCCTCGGCCATGGGGCAGCCACCGTAGCCCTTGATGGCCCCGTCGAAGCGACGGCATCCCGCATCCCAGGCCGCCTGCGTCTTCGCCTGCCAATTGTCGGGGCTGCAGTGCAGGTGCGCACCGAACTCGACATCAGGCAACGCAGGGATCAAGGCGGAGAACATCGACGTGATATCCTCAGGCCGCGCCACCCCCACCGTATCGCTGAGGGCGATGATGCGCACACCGAGCTCGTTCACCAGCCTGTTGGTCCAGTGCAGGGCCACCTCCGCGTTCCAGGGATCGCCGTAGGGATTCCCGAAGGCCATGCTGATGTACACCACCAGCTCCTTGCCAGCGTTGCGCGTGAGCTCCGCGATGCGGGCGATGCGGCCCCACGAGCCTTCGATGCTGGTGTTGGTGTTGCGCTGCTGGAAGGTCTCACTGATGCTGAAGGGATAGCCCAGGTAGGTCACGCTCTCCTGCTTCACCGCCTCCTCGGCGCCGCGCTCATTGGCCACGATCACCAGCAGCTTGCTGCGCGAACCGGTGCGGTCGATCCGCGCCAGCACCTCGGCGGTGTCCGCCAGCTGCGGGATGGCCTTGGGGCTCACGAAGCTGCCGATGTCGATGGTGTCGAAACCCACCTGCAGCAGCGTGTTCAGGTAGGCCACCTTCACGTCGGTGGGGATGAAGGGACCGATGCCCTGCATCGCATCCCGCGGACATTCGATGAGCTTCACGCTTTCCATCGCGCGTAGGCCTGGTTGATGCGCTTCACCAGCGCGGGTCCTTCGTAGATCAGTCCGGTGTACACCTGCACCAGGTCGGCGCCGGCCTCGAGCTTCTCCATCGCGGCCTCCGCCGAATCGATGCCGCCCACGCCGATGATGACGATCGGTCGCGGCAGCCGGTCGCGTAGGTAACGCACCACCTCGGTGCTGCGCTGGCGCACCGGTACACCGCTCACACCACCGGCGCCCATGGCCTCCACTTCGGCCTTTGGTGTCCGCAGGCCTTCGCGGGATATGGTGGTGTTGGTGGCGATCACCCCGGCGATGCCGCTCTCCTTCACCACGGCCACCACGTCGTCCAGCTGCGCATCGGTGAGGTCGGGCGCGATCTTCAGCAGGATGGGTTTACGCGTGGCGCCACCGGCCCGAAGCCCGTTGAGTGCGTTGAGCCGGGTGAGGATCGCCAGCAGCGGCTCCTTGTCCTGCAAGGCCCGCAGCCCCGGTGTGTTCGGACTGCTCACGTTCACCACGAAGTAGTCGACCACGGGGTACAGCGCCTCGAAGCACTTCACGTAATCGTCCAGCGCCTGCTCGTTGGGCGTCACCTTGTTCTTGCCGATGTTGCCACCGACGATCACGCCGGGCTTGCGCTTCCGCAGCCGTTCCACCGCGGCCTGCACCCCGCCATTGTTGAAGCCCATGCGGTTGATGAGCGCACGATCGGCAGGCAGGCGGAAGAGCCGGGGCTGCTCGTTGCCGGGCTGGGCCACGGGCGTGAGCGTGCCGATCTCGATGAAGCCGAAGCCCAGCGCGCTCAGGGCGTCCACGTGCTTGGCGTCCTTGTCCATGCCAGCGGCCAATCCCACCGGTGAAGGGAAGCGCAGTCCCATCACCTCCACGGCAGCGCCCGCCGGGGGCTTCGCACCGCCCACCAGGGCCAAGGCACCGGGCATGTTCCGCGCGAGCTCGAGCAGGCTGAAGGTGAGGTGGTGGGCCCGCTCGGGTTGCTGGCTGAACAGGAGCGGACGGAGGAGCTTGTACATCGGGCGGCAAAGGTAGCCGCGCTCATTCCAGCGTCATGCGCACACCCAGGAAACCACGGATGCCCTGCATCGGCGCGTACATGTACGATGCATCGAAGGTGTACCCGTTGGGGTTGGTCACCGGGTCGTCCGCCGTGCGGTCGAAGGGGTCGAAGGGGCGCATCAGCGGGTCGGCTGGCACGAAGTCGAGCAGGTTCTTCACCCCTCCGTACACCTCGAAGCGCTCGCTGAACCGGTGCTTCACCTGCACGTTGAGCAGCATGTACCAGGGGGAATACGCCGGGCGGAAGTCGTTGGGCTGCACCGGTAGGCGCATGGGCCCGTACCATTGGCCGGTGAGGTCGACCGTGAAGCGGTGCGGCAGGTCCTGGCTCACGGCGAAGGTGCCCTGCCAATCGGGGGCGAAGTACTGGTCCTCGCGCACCGCTCCCTCCTGGATGTACACGTCCATCCACGTGGCGCCGGCGTTGGCCCTGAAACCGCGGCCGAGGCGCGCCTCCACGTTCAGGCTGGCGCCCTGGGCGATGCCGTATCCGTCCAGGTTGCGGTACACGATGAGGTCCGGGTCGGTGTCATAGTCCGGCAGGATGCGGTTGCTGAAGCGCGTGAGGAAGAGCGAGGCGTCCAGCGCGATGAAGCGCTTCTCGCCGGTCCACTTGCGCACGGCATTGAGCGAGGCGTTCCACGAGCGTTCAGGCAGCAGGTCCTCGGCGATCACCACGGTGCGTGCGCCGGTGAGGGCGGCATGGTCCTCGGTGAAGAGGTTCACCACGCGGTAGCCGGTGCCCGCGTTGGCGCGCAGGGTGAAGCGGCCGCTGGGCGCGTACTTGTAAGCCAGGCGGGGCGACTGCACCAGCCCGTGATCCTCATCGTGGTCCAGGCGATAACCCATGAGCAGCACGCTGCGGTCGCTCACCGACCATTCATCCTGCAGGAAGAGACCCGGCAGTGGTCTGCGTTCGGCGTTGTTCACCACACCGGGCGCCTCACCGATCGCGGTGGCCGGCGTGCTGTCGTCATAGAACGTGCTGCGGTACGCCAGACCGGCCAGCACATCATGCCTTGCCGCATAGCGGTGCCGCCAGTACAGCTGACCGAAGAACACGCGCTGCACCGCATCGTAGGGCGTGGTGCCGTACCAGCTGTCCTGGTGATGCCCGTTGGCGGAGACCTGGAGCATCACCTGCTCCGCGAAGGGCAGTTGGTACTGGCCCACCAGCTCCCAGCGTCGCGTGGCGATGGTCTCGCCGTAGATGCTGTCACCGCCTGCGAAGGCCGGCGTCCAGTCCATCTCTCCGCCCCACCGGTCCTCGCCCACTAGGCGCATGGCCAGGCTGGCCACCCGCTTGCCCGGGCGCAACAGGGTGAGCTTTTCGAACACGGAGACACGCTTTTGCAGGGTCATGTCGGTGAACCGGTCGCCGTTGTTGTCGCGGGGCGCATCGTACAGGAACCCGTTGATGCCCGTGAGGCTGCGCAGCTTCCCCTTGCCCAGCGCGAAGCCCACATCGGCGTTGTGCTCCTGCCAGCTGGTGCTCATCAGGTCGAGGCTGAGGGGGGGGGCCAGCACCGGGTCCTTGGTGATCACGTTGATGATGCCGCCCATGGCCTCGCTGCCGTAGAGCGCACTGCCCGGTCCTTTCACCACCTCCACGCGCTCGATGAGGCTCGTGGGGATGCCGCTAAGCCCGTACACGGTACTGAGCCCGCTGACGATGGGCATGCCGTCGATGAGCACCAGCGTGTACGGCCCCTCCATGCCGTTGATGTGGATGTCGCCGGTGTTGCACACGCTGCAGTTGAGCTGCGGCCTCACCCCGTTCACCATGCCCACGGCGTCGAGCAGGGCGGGCCCCGGGTTCTTGCGGAAGAGCGCGGGTGTGATCACCTCCACCGGCACGGGGCTGGTATCGCGCGACACCGGGGCCAGGGTTCCGGTGACGACCAGTTCGGAGAGGTCGTTCGTGTTCGGGTGAAGGGTGATGGTCCCAAGGTCCAACACCTCCCCGTCGGAGATGGCCACCTTTATTCGTTCGGCAACATGCCCCACATAGGTGATCAACAGGGTACGCTCACCGCCGGGCAGGGACTCTAATCGGAAGCGTCCGTCGGCGTTCGTGCTCGTCCCGATCGTGGTCCCCACCAATGCCACATTGGCACCGGGCAGTGGTCCATCGGCGTTCCGCACCACCCCGGTCACCGTGGCCGCGTGCGCATGGACCCATCCCCCAAGTAGGATGACCAAGGTGCAGGTATACAGTCGGATATGCATCTCGGCAGGATGGCGGAGCAAATGTATGTTCAAAGATTAGGCTGGTCTAAATATTTAATTACATTTGTCATCACATCGCTCTCCATCCCTTATGAGCAGTAGCGCCGAGGAGAATTACATCAAGGCCATCTTCACCATCGCTGAGCGGACCGGGAAGGGGGCGAGCACGACTGCCATTGCGGCACAGTTGAGCACCAAGGCATCGTCGGTCACGGACATGGTGAAGCGGTTGAATGAGAAGGGGCTGGTGGACCATCGCCCCTACCACGGGGTCACGCTGACCGATGAAGGCACCCGCATCGCCACCCAGATCATTCGTAAACACCGGTTGTGGGAGACCTTTCTGGTGAACCACCTCAACTACAAATGGGACGAAGTGCATGAGCTGGCCGAACAGCTGGAGCACATCGACTCGGACGACCTGCACGACCGGCTGGACAGGTTCATGGACCATCCCAAGTTCGACCCCCATGGCGACCCCATCCCGGACAAGGAGGGGCGCATCGTGGACATGGCCGGGGCCGTTCCCTTGGCGGAGGTCCCCAAGGACACCTTGGTGCACATCGTGGGGGTGAAGGACTCGTCCCCCGCTTTCCTGAAGCTGCTCGATGGGCTCGGGCTGAAGCTGGGCACCCAGCTCACCGTGAACCGTCGCTTCGAGTTCGGCAACTCCGTGGAGGTCAGCAGCCGCTTCCGCTCAGGCCTGCTGCTGCAGGAGGAAGTAAGCCTTCAATTGATCGTCAAACCCTTGTAAGCCATGGAGCAGGTCCTCGACTTCTTCTCATCCATCGACCCGGTTTATGGGGCCCTGCTGGCCACCACCTTCACCTGGCTGGTGACAGCGGCCGGCGCATCGGTGGTCTTCCTCTTCAAGACCCTTCACCGCAGGACCTTGGATGGTATGCTCGGCTTCACCGGCGGGGTGATGGTGGCGGCCAGCTTCTGGAGCCTGCTCGCCCCGAGCATCGAGATGAGCGCCCGCATGGGCATGATCGAATGGGTGCCTCCGGCCATCGGCTTCGCGCTGGGTGCCTTGTTCCTCTTCGCGCTGGACAAGTACGTGCCCCACTTGCACATCAACTTCGACCCCAAGGCGAGCGAGGGACCGAAGACCGAATGGCGTAGCACCACCCTGCTCATCCTCGCCATCACCCTGCACAACATCCCTGAGGGACTCGCCGTGGGCGTGCTCTTCGGTGGTGTGGCGGCCGGCATCCCCGAGGCCACCATCGGTGGTGCGGTGGCGCTGGCCATTGGCATCGGACTGCAGAACTTTCCCGAGGGCATTGCGGTGAGCATGCCGCTGCGCCGTCACGGTGTGAGCCGTCGCCGCAGCTTCTTCTACGGTCAGCTCAGCGCCATCGTGGAGCCCGTGGCCGGTGTGATCGGCGCAATGGCCGTGCTGTGGATGCAGCCCATCCTCCCCTATGCCCTGGCCTTTGCCGCCGGTGCCATGATCTACGTGGTGATCGAGGAGGTGGTGCCGGAGACCCAACTGGACAAGCATACGGACATCTCCACGCTGGGCTTCATCGGCGGCTTCATCGTGATGATGGTGCTGGACGTGGCGCTGGGGTGAGCGGGCCGGTGGGCAACCCGTAGCTTCGCGACCCCATGGCCGAGGCCAAGCCATCCATTGAAGTGAAGAACCGCCGCGCGGGGTTCGAGTACCACCTGCTCGACACCTTCGAATGCGGCCTCGTGCTCATGGGGTCCGAGATCAAGAGCATCCGGGCGGGTGGCGCCAGCATCAACGAGGCCTTCTGCGCCTTTGTGGGCGACGAGCTGGTGGTGCGCAACATGCAGATCAACCCCTACGGCACGAACATCCACTACGTGCACGAGCCCAAGCGCGACCGCAAGCTGCTGCTGCACCGGCGCGAACTGGAGAAGCTGAAGCGCAAGCTCCGCGATGTGGGCATGACCATCATCCCCACACGGCTCTTCATTGCACCCAACGGCTTCGCCAAGCTGGAGGTGGCCGTGGCCAAGGGCAAGAAGGCCTTCGACAAGCGCGAGAGCCTCAAGGCCAAGGACGTGCAGCGCGACATCGACCGCGATCAATAGGCCCATGCACTGGCGTCAGCACATCGCCCGCCACGGCACCGCCCTGCTGCCCGGCGAACCCTGGATGCGGCGCACCTTCCTCGTCCTGTGGGCGCTGGCCGCTGTGCTCCGCTTCTGGGACCTGCCCCACCTGGCCTACACGCACGATGAGCTGAGCGCGCTCGTCCGCATCTACCCCACCCTGTCCGAGACCATCTCCACCGGTGTGGCCAAGCTGGACACGCATCCGCCCGGTGTGCAGGCCTTCGAGTGGTTGTGGACGCGCCTCTTCAGCCTGAACGAGGCCGATGTGAAGCTGCCCTTCATCGCCATGGGGCTGGCCGCCCTCCTGCTGCTCTACCGCGTAGCCCTGGTGTGGACCGGCGCCGGAGCCGCCCTGGCCCTCACCGCCCTGCTGGCCACGTTGCAATACACGGTGCTCTATAGCCAGTTGGCACGCCCCTATGCGGCCGGTCTGTTCACCACCGCGCTGCTGGCCGATCAGCTCACGCGGTACATCGCCTTCGGTCAGCGCCGCATGCTGGCCGGTGCGGTGCTGGCCATGGTGCTCAGCGCCTACGCGCACCATTTCGCCCTGATGCTTGCCGCCCTGATGGCCTTTACGGGGCTGCTCCTGGTGCCGGCGGACCAACGCCGTGCATGGCTCATCGGCTGCGGCATCGCCGTGGTGCTCTACCTGCCCAACTTGCCCATCTTCCTCGCCCAGCTCGGGCTCGGAGGCCTTTCGGAATGGCTGGCCGCACCCGGCCCCGATTGGGTGCCGAAGCACCTCTGGTGGGTGGCCCATGGCTCCATCGCCTTGGCCAGCGTGCTTGCGGCCGTGGTGCTGCTCTCCTTGGTGTTGCGTGTGTGGAAGCGTGCCCCGGCCACGCCCGCCACCTGGTTCCTGCCCGTTTGGGGGCTGGTCCCGCTGGCGGTGGGTCTTGGTTATTCGCTGTGGCGTGCCCCGGTCATCCAGCATTCGGTGCTGCTCTTCTCCTTCCCCTACCTGGTGCTGGCGCTGTTCGGCGGGCTCCAACACCTGGGGCGGAACGCCTCCATCGTGCTGGCCGCAGCGCTGGCGTTCGTCTCCACGCGCAGCCTGGTGCAGGACCGGCAGCATTATGCGGTGATGTACACCTCCAAGTACGAGGCCTTCATGGCCGACGGACTGCGCCTGAGCGAGCAATTGGGCCAGGACCGCCTGGCGGTGATGATCGACGCGCCCGACCACATGCTCCGGTTCTATGCGGAACATCTGGGCATCCCACGCGAACGCCTGCCCTATATGCAACTGCAGGATGCCGTGCCGGACGATCGGTTGGACAGCCTGCTCCGCGTCTGGCCCGGTGATCTCCTCTTCCTGGGCGTGAGCAATGGCGCTCTGCCCGAGCGTGCCGCCCGCGCACAGCGCCATTTTCCCCATCTTCTGCAGCGGCGGGACATGAACGAGGGCCAGTGGTTCCTGTTCAGCCGCACACCGGGCTTCACCACCCTGGACGACCGCAAGCTGGTGGCTGAGGCATCACCCGCCGGACGCTGGCCGTCCACCTGGGACATCCACGGGGATCTGCCGGTGAACGACAGCCTGGCCGGTGCTCCGGCCTGGGACCTCACCGGTCGCGAGTTCGGCATCGCGCTGGAACTGCTCCTCGACACCCTCGTGGACCACCCCCAACAGCAGGTGGAGGTGGTGGCCGACGTGTGGACGCCTGTACCACTGACCGATGCCGGCTGGATCGCGCACCAGCTGCAGGGTGACAGCACCGTGTTCTACCGGGGTGGCGATTGCCGAGGCCTGCTTCCCGGCGGTCGTTCCGCTTCACTGGTCGTGGCCACGCACCGCGGTGATGCCGTGGGTGTGCAGGGCCCGGTTAAGCTGAAGACCTACCTCCACAACCGGGAACGCAGTGCGCTGTTCATCACCCGGGTCAGCGTCTTCGTGCGGCAGGAGAACCCGGTGCAGTTCGGCATGGTGGAACCGTTCCGCTGGCTGGGACGGTACCCCGTGGAATGAAGAAAGGCCGCGAATTGCGGCCTTGCTCCAAAGGGATCGATGGACGTTAGAGCTTGACGGAGATGCCGATGCCCAGCGTCTCCTTGAACTGGGTGCGGGGCGCCAGGTAGGGCAGCCCATCCTCACCGGCCTGCAGGAACTTGGTATCGTGGTCGTACAACAGCACCGTGTTGAGGGTGGCCGCGAACCAGCTGTTCACCTTGAACGTGAACAACATTTCCCAGGTGACGTCGATGTTCTCCGGGTCGCGCAGGTAGTTGCTGAAGGCATCGGCCCGGGTGAGGAAGTTGATGTTCTCCGCCAGGTCCGTCTGGTATTGCAGGCGAACGTAGCCACCTGCTTCCAGCTCATTGGTCTCGCCGTTCTTCACGCCGTAGATGCGCAGCTCGGGATCGGTGCTGCCGCCCCACAGCGTCTCGTCGAGCACGGTGACCAGGCGGGCCGTGATGGGCGACATGAACAGGGTGAGCTTGTCGTTCGGCTTGTAGTCGAAACCGATACCGGCCAGGGTGTAGGCGGGGGCCATGAGGTTCGAGATGCGGAAGCCGTCCGCGTTGAAGCCCTCGGTGAACTGGGTCTTGAACTGGAACACGGCGGCCAGGTACCACGCGTTCTTCAGGTCGTACCCGTACTTGGTGTTCAGTTCGATGCGGTCGTCGGTCTTCCGCGGGTCCGAGCCATCGTGGATGTGCTGGCCACCGAAGGCCAGGATGAGGCTGTTGTCCCACGCCTTGCGACCCTTCTTCCAGTTGGCCGTTCCGTTGAACATCGCGATGCCGCTCACGGAACTGAAACCACCCGCCGCCCAGTTGGTGAGGTTCACCTGGGTCATGTTGATGGTAAAGACACCACCTTTTTGCCACTTCCCGTCTAGGGAGTCGCTGGTGTGTCGTTTCTGAGCCTGGGCAGCCGCCGCTTCACGCGACTTCGCGTCGATGTCGTTCTGGCCGAAGGCGGCCGAAGCGCAAAGGCCTGCCGCAGCGATGAAGGCGAGTAATGATCGTTGCATGTTCGAAGGATGAGGGATGGACGGGCGTATTCCGAATCGTGTCACATCGGGGTCAGGCACACCACCGCAAGGCTGTCCGGTCGCGTTCGAAACCCCATCAAACAAAGAACCCGCCCGGTGGGGCGGGACTCTCGTGGGCATTGCCGGATTCGAACCAGCGACCCCTACCTTGTCGAGGTAGTGCTCTGAACCAGCTGAGCTAAATGCCCTTCGTGTTCCTTGCGGAACGCGGCAAATGTATGCGTGTTGGGCTTATCCCACAGTGCGACGTTGATCGAAGTCAACCTCACCGCCGGAAAGGCGCGTTACCTTCGCGGCGCAGTTCAACAACCCATCATGGCCGGCAAAAGCATCAGTGAAAGTGGTCGTCTCTTCAAAAGCCCCTTGCTGGAGGCCCTGACGAAGACCCATATCGCCTTCCCGCTCACCATTTTCTATGGCACGGGTGTGGCGGCCCTGCTCATCACGCTGTTCAAGCTCGAGCAGCCCGTGATGACCTCGGTGGTACTCTTCGTGGTGGGCATGTTCTTCTTCACCCTGGTGGAGTACACGGTGCACCGCTACTTCTACCACATGGACACCACCAGCCCCCGCAAGGCACGGATCCAGTATGTGTTCCATGGGGTGCACCATGATCATCCGCGCGACAAGAAGCGCCTGGCCCTGCCCCCGCTCATGAGCGTGCTGGTGGCCGCCATGTTCATCGGCTTGTTCATGCTGGTGATGGGCCTGCCGGGACTGGCCTTCGGTGGCGGTTTCATGGTGGGCTATGCCACCTACCTGCTGGCGCACTACGCCATCCACGTGTACAATCCCCCGAAGAACTTCCTGAAGGTGATCTGGAAGCACCACAACCTGCACCACTATGTGGGCGATTCCGGTGCGTTCGGGGTGAGCTCGCCGTTCTGGGACCACATCTTCGGCACCATGCCAGAGGACCCGCTGGCGAAGAAGAAGGCCACCGTGAAGGCCTGACCCCTTATTCAGGGTGGTCGCGGCCGTGACCGCGTCCCTCCCGCCACAATTCCTCTTCGGCCTTCAATACGGCCTTCAGGCTGTCGCTGACCTCCTTGGTCTCGATGCGTGAAAGGTCGGGCTGGCCGGCATCCACCCAGGCAGAGTACCAGTAGGAGCCCAGGATGATGATGGACGCGTTCATGCGGCGTTCCACCATGCCCTGCATCGCCTGTTCATAGGCTGCGGTGAACTCCCGCGAATACATGCGCATGCCGGAGCGGCCGCGGTCCTCGAACACGTACTTGCGGTCGTCCGGATAGGTGCGGCTCAGCTCGCGTTCGATGCTGAGCACACTGTCCACCCGCAGATGGCTCTCATACACCGCGTCCCAGGCCACATCGAGGGGCCGTTCGATGTAGACGGCGCGCCCCACCAGGTGGTCGTAGTTCTCCGCGCTCAGCTCGGGGATGCGGCTTTCCCAGAAGGCGTGGATGCCGTGCTGGTTGGTGAGCTGGCCGTTGTAGTTCTCCGTGGTGTGGAGCGGCACGTGCGCATCGGCCACGTAATGGCCCAGCTCTGCGGCGTTGCGCAGGATGCGGTCCACATCGCCACGCTGGAAGGCCTGCACCAAGCGATGGTACATCACCTCGATGTGCCAGGGGACGATGCCGTAGGTCTGCAGGGTGTCCTCGGTGAGCTTCGCCACGGCGTCCTTCCACTTGCGTGGCACCACGGTGAAGGGGTCCTGGCCGTGGTGGGCGTAATGGTCGATGTCGATGTAGTGGCGCTGGGCCTCGCCTTCCACGGCATACCGGCGCCGGTCGGGGTCCACGGCGTGGTCGCTGATCCAGTCGATGTGGCGCTTGAAGAAGGGGAACATCTCCGGCGGCAGCGTGAAGCAGGCCATCCGATTGATCCGCTTGTGGCCGTAGAAGCCCCAGGCATCGGCGGGCTCCACCACCTGTTGCGGCACCAACACCAGCCCAAGGACCAGCAGCACGGCGCCGGCCACGGGAACGCGCAGGAGACCGAAGGCTGTCCGCATCATCCCAGGCGCACCAGTTCGCCCTCGCGCAGCACGGGGATCACCGAGCTCTGGTCGGGCGTGAGGCAGTACTTCACATCGGGCAGCAGTTGCAGCTGTTCGATGCGGCGGCGTCGCGGGGCTGCCTTCAGGATGCTCATGAAATTGTCGCGTGCGGCCATGTACATGTACTTGGCCGCGATGCTGCTGTCCTCTTCCACCCCGAACTTGCCGCTCTCCAACAGGCGGTCCATCACCGCACCGGCGAACACGCTGTCCTCCAGGTTGAACTTGTCCTTCCAGCCGCTGCACAGCAGCAGGATGTTGTCGTTCTGCTGCACCAGCCACTCACTGAGGGCGGACAGGTTCAGGAAGGAGCCGATCACCAGGGTGCGGGCGTTCTTGGCCAGGTTGATGGCCTTGGTGCCGTTGGTGGTGGTCATCACGATGGTCTGGCCGCGCAGGTCCTGGCCCACATAGGCCAGGGGCGAATTGCCGAAGGCGAAGCCATCCACCACCTCCCCGTTGCGCTCGGCAGCGGCGATGTAGCCGGGCCGGCCGATGTACTGCCGCGCCTCCTCGATGGTGCTTACCGGGATGATCCGGTCCACCCCATGCTCGAAGGCGGCCACCATGGCGCTCGTGGCACGGAGCACATCGATCACCACCACGATGCCCATGTCCTGGGCATACAGCGGGTACTGCCCCGGCATGAAGCAGACCTCCACGCGGTAGGGGTAATCGGTGCTCCGGCCTACGGTCTCCATGGGATCAGGACTGCTTCAGGAAGGGAAGTTTCACCACGCGGCCTTTCAGGACCTTGCCGCGCACGTCCACCAGCACCTCGCTGCCCTCTGCGGCCGAGGCGTTGGGCACATAGGCCATGCCGATGGGCTTCTGCAGGGTGGGGCTCTGGGTGCCGGAGGTCACCACGCCCACCACGTTGCCGGCGGCGTCCACCACGTTGTGGCCGTGGCGGGGAATGCCACGGTCGAGCAGCTCGAATCCCACGAGCTTGCGGGTGGTGCCGTTGTCCTTCTGGGCCTTCAAGACGGCTGAATCTACGAAGGCCTTGGTGAACTTGGT
>Ga0315900_10001264_pt1 | contig 40522 bp, 41 predicted proteins | sample LakEriMetagenome_FD_203521 | JGI IMG/M metagenome (GOLD analysis project Ga0315900, IMG submission 203521) | Freshwater fungal communities from buoy surface, Lake Erie, Ohio, United States - Buoy 12 MA114 | ecosystem: Environmental > Aquatic > Freshwater > Lake > Lake biofilm | place: USA: Lake...
CTGCCGGAGGTGCTGCTGCCGGAGGTGCTGCTGCCGGAGGTGCTGCTGCCGGAGGTGCTGCTGCCGGAGGTGCTGCTGCCGGAGGTGCTGCTGCCGGAGGTGCTGCTGCCGGAGGTGCTGCTGCCGGCGCGTTCGTGCCGCCCAGTGTCTTGCCTGTCGGCCTGGCCTTGCCCTCGCTAAATAATCTTTTAGCGTCGATTGCGCTTACAATGTTGTACTTTCCGTTTTCATCAATTATTTCAACGTCTGCTTTGTAAGACGCGGCGTTGTTGAGGAACTTAATAGTTTCGTTCAGGTCAGTTTTAAACCAGTTGTCGTACACGCCTTTAGCGCCAGCTACATCCCCAGACTTAATTAAACGAAGCACCTCATTTCTAACCCTTGGCTCAACGCCAAACGCAGCTGCGGCTCCGGGGCCCTCCGCCCCACCAACGGCCGACGTAAGCTCCGCCGCTTGTCTCTTTGCCTGCTCCTGCGCAGCTCTGCTTTGCGCGATCTGTGTCTGAAGCTGGAACAAGTTTGCGGTCTGCTCCTCTCGCTCCTTTGCCCGTCGCGATAGTGCCGCGGTCGGGCCCTCGATGCCACCGGACCACCAGGCGGCGGCGTCCTTCATGGCCTCCATAAAGCCCTGTTGCTGGATCATCTTGTTTACGTAGAGCTGCTCCATGGAGGACAGAACGCCCTCGCTCAGCGGAACGTTACCGGTCGGCAACCCAACGGCGTAAGGCCCCTTGCCCTGCACTGGTTTAACCTGTGCCGTGACAGGTGTTTGCTCTTCTGTCTGTCCGCCGTTGTCGAAGTACGAGAGTCCGCTCATTGCCATTACTCCCAAAACGAGTAGTCAGGGCTCTGGTAATTGCCTGAGCCATCGTTAGGGTACTCGTCAACAAACGAGCCGGTGTCACCGCCGTACAGGTTGTCCTGCTCGTATGACTCGTCTGGGTATGCGCTGGCGGGGGACCATACCAGGTTCCCGCTGGAGTCGTAATAGTTACCGCTGATGTCAATTGAGTACTGCTGGCCGTCTGCCCCGGTGACAAATGTCAGGCCGGACTCAGAGTCAAAGACGGCGCCGGATTCTGGGCTGGTGTGTGACACGGGCGGAAGCGCTGACTGGTTTGGCTTGTTTATGCCTAACGCTGTAAGCCCTCCCTTGATGCCGAGCTGTTCAAGTAGGCCCTGGCTTTTGATAGGTTTGCCGCTGGGGTCGGTGAGGACGTTGCCCTTGGCGTCTCGCAGGTAGTCGCCGGTGAGTGATTTCATGCCGCCTGACAACCCAGACAGCAGCCCCATAACCTGGTTTAGACCGCCGAGCTGTACCGACTTGGTTACGTTTTGTTCAGGTTTTATCCCACCCAGAATGTTAACAAGATTTACTAAGTCGGCGTACGGCTCGTTCTGCTGGTACTTGCCAGTCTCAAGCGCGGACTTGACCATTTCCTGGCCGATGTCGCTAAGGCCGGCACCTGCCGATACGCCGTACTGCTGTGCCTGCAGCGCGGCCTGCATCTGCTTCTGTGCCAGGTCTGAATAGGCCTTGCCGGTTTCTCTCGTAATGCCTGATAGGTTCATGCGGCTCCCAAGGCCGCCGCCTGAGATTGCCTTCGCCGTCTCCTCTGCCTGGATGTCTGGCAGGATCTGCTTTAGGTAGTCGGACTGTGCCGCAAACAAACCACCCAGCGGGGTGGACACGTCTGGTGATACGGTCTGTGCGCCGGTGGCGTCCGTCGATACCAGCCACGGGTTAGCGGCCCCGCTCCCAATGGTCTGCAGTATGTTCTGGCCCGCGGTAAACGGGCTGCCGGTGCCGAACGCACTGACCGCGGACTGTGCCGCGGTATCCGCCAGGGCGGGCGCGTTTACGCCAGTGGCCTGGTTGACAAGGTTCTGCTGGGCGGATGAGTACCACCCAGGCATCGACGTCGATGACGTTTCTTTGTTTGTGACTAGATCGTTAAGACCGGCCATTTTTTCCTACCTTCTTCTTTGCTTTCTCAAGATACGAGAGGGGCCCCTCGCTGTCTGGTGGTAACTCGCTTGGTTTGGTTGATCTCTTGTGGTTTCTTATTGCTGCCATAAACTCATCCAGTACCTTAGCTCCAGCGTCGTTGTCGCCGTTTCCAAGGCCAGACACAACATCAGCAGGGATGACAAACTCGCCGCTTGCCAGCATAGCAGGCACGCTATCGCTGGTGCCATCTCCGTCACCTTTGACGTAGCGGTTAGCCAGTGAGGCGCCTCCCTCTGAGTAGAACTCCGGGTTGTGGTCAATGTGTCCACCTTTCGCGTACTCTGTTGTGTACCACGGAGATGCGTCAGACAGCGCGTCGCTATCGTCTGGGTTGAAGAACCCTGAGCCCTGCTCAAGCGTGGCGCGCTCCTCCTCCGTCATCCAGCCGCGCTGCTTTACCTCGTCCATGATCCTCTGGCGCTCGTCTGCCTGGGCGTTGATGTAGTTATCGTCCTGGTTGATGAAGCTGCCGGCAAACCCCAGCCCGCCCAGCTTGTCGTCGGTGCCCCAGTCCTGTCCTATGTCTGGGTCCCACAGCTCAACGACCGTGCGGTCTGTCATGTCTGACATGTCCGGCTGTCCTGTTTCCTGCGAGGAGACGGGAACGGTGTCGATCTCTGCCTCGCCCTCGATGTCTATGTCCGGCTGCTCTTCGTTGATAAACTTTCCGGCAAACCCCAGACCGCCAAGCTTCTGGTCTGTGTCCCAGTCTTCGCTTATGCCCGGGTCCCACAGACCGATCGGGGTAAAGTTTTCTTCCTGCTCGATGTCTTGGATGGTAAAGCCGGGACCTGGTATGTTGGTATACCCAAGGCCCGTCAAGCTCTCTGAGACGCCAGGTACGCCGGCCAGTGCCATCGGCCGATCTCTAAACCTTGCACCCATCGGGCTGGGCCTGTCCGGCGTCATGCCGCCCATGATTTGGCGCGTCAGGGCGTTGGTGAACTGGTTTTTGAAGTACTTGCCCGCGGCGCCGGAAACGTCCGTCTGGGGTCCCTGACCGGTAAGCTCCTGGCCCTCGCTTCGGTTGCCAACGTTGTCGACCTCAAACGGGTCAATTGATGGCACCTCTGGTATGCCGGCAAGCTCCTGGCCCTGCGTTACGTTTCCGACGTTGTCGACCTCGTACGGGTCAAATGCTGGGGCCTCTGCGTAGTCGGTTAGGATGTTGTCCGGGCTACGGTTGTACATGTTGTCCAGCTCGTAGCGAATGTCTTCGGCGTTGGAGGCTATCTCGTTTTGTACTTCGGGCGGGGCCTCGTTGCCAAACTGGTCCACCATCCGGCCCGCGGCGTTTACGCCGTAGTTAACACCGGTACGTACGGCGTAGTTGCCGAGCGCGTTGATCATGGCCTGGTCAATGTCTCCGCCAGACAGCGCGGCCGCCGTTGCGCCGGCCGCAACAGAACCAGCGGCTCCGCCCACCGTGCCACCGAACGTACCGCCCAGCATGTCCCCGCTCTGCAAGGCAAGCATCGCCGTCTGCTGAGACCCAATGTCCGTGCCGTACTGCGCAGCGGTGCCAAACTGGCTGCCGACGTAGTTGCCAACGCCCTGCGCGACGTATGATATCGCCGCCGATTTAAGTGCGTCCTCAAAGTCACCGCCCTGTGCCAGCGTGTTTGCGGCGTTGATGGCGGGTATCCAGTTAAGTGATGCCCCTCCCGTGGCCGGCGCCGCCGCGATTGCGGCGATGGTGGCGATCGTCGCCACCGGGTTCTCAAGGGCGTTCTCTACTACGTTGCCAACGGCCTCTCCTACGTCCGAAACGACATCGGCCGCGACCTCTACAACGTCACCGACGGCGTCACCGACGGCCTCTACTACGTCACCGACTGCTTCAAATACCGCGGCCATTATGCACTTCCCTTAACGGCGCTCAGCCCGTTCTGGTCGGAGCCTAGGTTTACGGTGACAAAGAACCCACCGTCCTGCGTCCTCTTGACCTGGTAGCCCATGCCGGGGAATGGCGGGTTGCGTGAGATGTACTTGAATATGTTCAGGATGGAGGAGTCGTAGAATGTCGACACCATGGCACGAAACCCCATGGACCGCATGGTCTCGGTAAAGACGAAGCTGTTCTCTAGGTAGTTTGGTGCGGTGTCTGCGTTTAGCGCGCGAAACACGGCCACGGACGGGTCCTTCTTGGACCGGTGGACGACAAACAGCGTGTTGCCCTGTTGGAGGGCAAGCGTGTCGGGGGTGCGCACCTCTGCCATGATGGCGGCGCGTACCTGCTCCGGTGAGTACTGTGAGCCGGTGTTCTGAGCGGCGATCTCTACAATCTCCTCGTTGCTCAGCTGCTCCATTTTTGAGTCAACCATTAAACCCTCGGGTCAAAAATTGCGGCACTGTATATGTTGCCCATCCCCGCCGCTAAGCTCATGATCATTCCGCTCCTTGGCCGGGTGTCCTCACTTAGGAAGACTGGGTCGTGCTCGGTCCTATTTTTAATTGCCGGCACCTTGCCGGTTTGTTTTAGTCTGTCAAGCAGTACACAGGTTTCTAACAAACCCGAGGCCCCCATCGTGTGGCCAATTGTTGGCTTTAATGAGGTTGCTACAAAATCGTTCAGCACGCTCTTGATCGCCCTGGCCTCTGCCAGGTTGTTGGACCTGGTGCCGGTGCCGTGGGTTTTGACCACGGATATGTTGCCCGGCGACACGTTGCCGTACTTCATGGCGCCGTGCATGGCCTTCACAAAACCCTCGCCATCGTCTCGCTGCCCTATGGCGTTGGTGCTGCTCTCAGACGCGCTGTATGCGCTTACCAATCTAGCGTGGCCGGAGTCTGCGCTTTCAAACACGGCAAGCACCGCGCCCTGCGCCACGTAGAAACCAAAGTTATTACTGTCAAACGCGGATGGAATAACTTTGCTCTCTTCTTCTTGCTTTAGCGTCAGGCATGCACCCGACTCACCAAAGAACTGCAGGACGTTGTTTGATACCGCGTCCTCTAAACTTAAAACAACCACGCGCTTAAAACCGTAGAAGTTGATCATGATGTACACGTCCATCATCACCTTTAACGACGAGGCGCACGCAGACGCGTCCGTCGTTACCAGGTCCTGTGCCCCCATCTGCTGCGCTATGCGGCCGGCGTATACCTGGGTCAGGGTCATCGGCAGCATCTTGTAGTCGTACCAGAGCTGCGTCTTCTTTTCCTTGCCGTTCATCCCGGCGAAGTGGCTGTTGCCCGATGCCAGTATGAACCCCGTCTTGCCAGGCCGTGACCTTACGTCTGCCACCAGCTGCGGGTCCAACACCTTATCCGCCAGCTTGTGCGGCGGGTAGACCAGGCCCGTCTCCGACCTGCGGTAGGTCTCGGGGAACATGTGCACCCGCTGCGGGTACGGCAGGTCCTCTAGCGCCTGCGTCTGGTCCGTGCAGGCCGTCCGGTAGTCGGTCAGCCAAATCACGTTATCGCCGCCAGTGCCTCTTCTACCGAACCAAAGTCCCTCGTCTTGTGCTGTTGCACGAAGGCCTCTACCTCTGCCACACTGGCCGGCTTTAGGTTTTTGCCGACCTCTTCCGGTATGCCAAAGATCTCGCACAGGTAGACCGTGATCATCAGCATGTCCAGGCTGTCAATTCCCGTGTCCTTCAGGGGCCCCTGTGGGTCGGTTATCTCGACCAGCTCACTCGCCGCCGCCGGCTTGGCCAGCCTTGCCAGCCGGTTAAACAGATCCAGAAAATTCATTCATCTTCTCCTATATCTACTAATGCAGAAACGGAGAAGATTATACCCCCTACTCGGTCGGCCCGTTAACCAAAGATACGACCATCGAGACCCAGTCCTGCCATTTATCGAAGTTGTCCGGGCTGGGTATGCCGTACGACATAAACGTCGGGAGCCCGGCCATTTGAAACGCAAAGTCCGGCCAGTTCTCCTCATCAACGCGCGGCAGGGGCTCCTGCCCAAAGTAGTGCAGCATGCTCCCGTTCCAGCTCTCCCACGTGCTGTCGGTCGCGATAAAGGGAATGCTTTGGTTGATGGGCGCGCTCATGGCCGCTCGTCCCCGTACTCTGCCGTGACCAGCACGCGGCCCATCTGGTAGTCTCCACCGGCGACGTTGCTCTCAAACTTAATACGGCTCTCCCGGTTCTCAATCCGCAGGTCTACCTTGCCATCGTTTGGCCCGAACGTAAAGACCGGGGACTCCTCTTCGTTGCCCCTAGCAAACTTCCTGCCAATTACCTGCAGCGTCATGTTGCCGGACTGTACAAAGTCTGGCTCGACCCGTCGCAGGTGAATGCGGCGGTTTACGCCCTTACCAGAGTCCTGGGACGGGTCGCCGCCCACCCAGCTGATGTCACACGTCGTGATGCTGGACTGTATGGCCAGGGTCCCGTTGTCGCTGATTTCATCGACCCCGTACTCGTGCTGCCACATGGTGTACCCGTTGTTGGTGGGGTATACGTTATCGCCAATTGCCGGGTAAGTTGAAAAATTTTCATTAGCCACCAGGAACGTCGTGTTTGACACGGGGTCATACAACACGCTCACCACGGTATAAAAATCAGCGCCAACGACGGTAGAAAATTGAAAGTTTTGACTTGGCGGGAGCCCTGGCGTCACGTCTCCCTCCAGGTACAGCTCGTTGGGGCCGGGCGGCGGAGATGCGCCAGGGGTTGCCGCCACCTGGTACGGGTTGGAGAAGCTCGCGACGTACTCCCACCCAAACCATATCGGGCTGGGGAAGACCTCCGTCGTGTACCCGCACGATCTTCGAGCGCCAAGGGCCTGGCCCGCGTCGTACCAGATCTTGTCCTTGACGTTGTAGATGATGGCGTCGGTGCACTCGGTTGCGGAGCCCCGCGGATAAAAAAACCAGATCTCGTTATATCTGGGCACCTTAGTGGCCCACACCTTCTGGCGTTGTTGAAAGTTTAGGTTGTCGTACACCCAGTTTATGTTTTTATCGTTGGGGAGAACCTGAACCGAGCCGTTGTATAGGTAGAAACGGTCAACGCCCATCCAGTAAAAAATTCCGTCACTTTCAACGACGCAATTCGATGACATGATGGAGGTCTGGCTAGAAACAATGTCATACTTCCAGTACTGCGCCGGGTTGCCTGTAAAAGACACCCGGATAAGGCTATCGGTAGCCCAGAACAGACCGGACGGGGAGTTGGTGCCGCCACGCACCGGCATGCCCTTTACGATCTTACCGGCCGTCATGTTAACCCGGTTGGCAAGTGGCCCGTTCCAGTCGTTAAAGTTTTGGTCTGTGTATACGGCATCTACGTGGTTGTTTGCGATAAACCCATTAGATCCGTAGATAAAAATAAAGGGGTACAGGACGCACACCCCGCCATCGGTCGTTATTGGCGCAAAGGTGGGGTTGCCGCCCTCTGAGTCTGAGAGCCCGTAGAAATTCCAGACGTTGCCAGGGCCAGGTAAAATATCGCCAGCGTATACCTGCGTCTGAAAGCCGCTGTCGATGTTAAGTAAGTTTTGACCTGGGTGGGCAATTACCTCAAGGGCCCCACCCTGCGGGTTGTACTGAATGTCAAACTGCCACAGGTTATCAACATCTGGCTGGTAGTACGTATCGGCCAGCCATACGCTGGTTGGCGGCGTGCCGGGCATGGCCGGCGTTACGGTTACGGTTGTATTAACGACAAATACCGATCCGGTTACGGTGTAGATCTGGGCCCCAGGCGTCTGGTCAAAGACTACCTTTGTGCCAATCGGATACTTTGCGGTCTGGTCTCCGGTTACGTCAAAGTCATTAACGCCGGTGGCAATAACTGGCTCCTCAGCATACCCGACGTTCATGACACAGGGGAAAGGACCGTTACCGGCACCGAGCGTGGTGCCGGTCGTAAACGCGTCGATCGTTGTGGCGTTGCCGGCAAACAAATAGTTAAGGCCGTTGTACGCGTTTACAATCATGCCCCTCGCGATACCGTTGGAATCCCTAAACATCTGACGGTACCCGCCGGTCTTACGGGGTGTTCCTCGCTGGAACCTTGCCCACACGCCGTCGGTAAACTCTCTTGACTCAAAGCTTGTACCGTCGCGTTTTATCCCCGGCTGCACGCCGAGGGTGTAGATCATTCCAAGGTTTTGGTCTAACTGCTGCGCCATTAGAACGTGCCACCAGAAATAATGCCAGCGTTAAACTCTGCCGGCGTAGACACCTGCAGGCTGCTTAAGTTTGACGCATTAAACTCAAATATATCTTGGCCGCCGGCGGTCACGTTTAGAACGTCAGACGACGACCGGTACAAGCCGGTGTTTGTATCGCTGATAAAGCTAAACGTTGGCGCCAGCGCGGTGCCGTCATTTGCCAGGAATAAACCGGTCACGGTAGTCGTTGCGATGGTGGTCAGGTTTGTCCCGTCGCTTAACAAAATGGCGGTAACGCCATCGCCAAACTGAATTGGGGGCTGTATGCTACCAGAGACCTGAAACTCAACGCTGTACCCCGGCTGGTTTGTGGTGTTCGATATAACGTACAGCTGAGTGATTGCGGGCAGCGTCACCGTAAGTGTCTGAGTCCTGGCCCCAGTAAACGCCACGTAGGTCTGAATTGTGGGGGCAAAACTTACCAGGCTCATGGTGTTGCCTACGATTGAGTCTACGTCGTAGGTGGCCGATGTGTAGACCACGGTTGTCTGACGGGACAAGCCCACCGTAAAAAAGTTATCCGTGTCGGAGTCGTAGACAATGATTGCCGAGTCTGACGGGTAAAACGTTGAGGTGCTGGTGTTGTCGATCAGAGATCCGGTAAACGGCGTAATCGTAAGCGCGCCGGTTCCTCCGTTTCTCACCATGATAAACCAACCCGGCTCAATCGTTGCGGGGTCCGGGAGGTTAAACGTACCGGCCCCGCTGGTCCATACGTAGGCCAGGGCCCGACTGGTTTCATCAAGAGATGGCGCGACGGAAACCTCCACCACGTCCGTTGAGGTTTCCAACTTCCCTGCCATGGTCGTAAGGCCACTGCCGACCAAAGACGCAGCGTCTGCTATTGAGGTGCCGGCGCCGTAGGTAAAGTTGCGATACACCCCGGCGGCGGTGCTGTTGTCTACCAGGTAGAAGTACCGCGCGGTTCCAGCGGCTATGGTTACGTCGTTGCTTCCGGTGTAGTCCTCAACTACAAAGTCTTCCAGTCCTCGGTTACGAAAAAGAATATCGGTTCCGACAGATATCTGATTGGCCGGCGGCAGGCGAATTGATAGACCTGGCGCGTTTGCGATGCAGTCTATGATCCTCGCCGCAACCACGGTACTGCCACCAGGTATTGTGCTGTCCGGCCAGGACAGCTCTTGGTTGGTAGAAAACGTAAGGGACTGGTAGCTTACGTCGGTAGGCTGTACAACGTCCCCAGTAAATGGCGATACATACGTCGGCATTTACGGCTCCATCACGTTGGTGTTGCGGTCAATGTTTCGGCTGGCGTTTTCTGCCTTCAGGGCCTGCATTGCATTGTCGTACATCCCCTTCCACAGCTGGAGCTTGTCTGGAGACTTTAGGTAACCCTGGGCCTGCAACAAGGTCCCAAACAGCAACGCCTGCGGCGCTACTTGCGTGATAAGGTTTTGCTGATTTGTTGAATCAAGCGGTTGTACAAGGCTGTAGTAAATGATTTCAACCGTGTAGCCGCTGTCCGGAATTGGGCCAAGAGCCCAGTTATTGTAGTCATAATCTGCATAATACTTTGGTTCTCCTTGTGAAAATTCTACCTGAACCTGGGCAACGTAGTCCTGCGATCTGTGCAGTACCGGCTCCCCGTTAATTTTCATCGAGACAGTCTTTCGCCAACGCGTGGGTTTCAATAGGGTGCCAGTCGCTGGCACCAGCGTGGTCGTGACCACGTTCAGCTCCCACAGCGTCTTAATCTGTGCCGCGATCTCCTGCTCCGCCATTGCAATAAGGCGAGGGATCTGCTGCACGAATGAGGTATCGTCACGCTCTGAGTAGCGTATCACGTCCTCGACCAGCGAATCATAGGTCATTACGTATGCTGGCATCTGTTATCTCGTGTAGTAGCTGATGTTGGGTGCGTAGTAGATGGGCGACTTGTCTCGCTCTTCGTTTTCTGCCTGCGCCAGCCACTTGTTGGCCTGGTCCTCCAGGTAGACGATCCTGTTTTGGTCAACGCCGGGGATCTGCAGCGATAGCTGGTGCGATAGCATTTTTTGAATTGCGGCTATCCACCGGTTAGGGACGTACAGCTCATTAGACAAGCTGCCGACGTCCTGTAGCTGTTTCTCAATGATGAGCTGAAATAGCTGGAAGTCGTTGTCTGGTATGGGCCACAGATACATCTGCGGCGTAATCTGACGGTCAAACCAATACTGCAGCGATCTCTGGCTCTCAAACTGTTTGTTTGGTAGGTTCCAGTAATCGTCTCGGTTTAGCCTTGATAAAGGTATGTCTTGCTGCGTGTATGAGAAGGACAGCTGCCTAAGTGAAAACGTGCCGGCCACGGTCTCGCGCACGCGGAAGAAGTTGTACTCGGGGGTCGGGTCAAAGGTGAAGTAGTACCACTCACGGTCCTGAAGCGTAATGGCCGGCAGTGTCTTACGCACCGTCCAGGTAATCCCGTCTGAGCTTGTCTCAAATACAAAGTTAAACGTTTGAACGCCGTAGGAGTTAAATCCTACCTGGTAGATCCTCTCGCCGCCCGTAAACCCCGCCCCAAACCAGTTGTCTAGTGGGTCGGACGTGGCAAAGGTTGAGAGGTCCTGGTCGAACAGGTTTGCGGAGTCTGGGTTGCTGGCCGGCAACGCGGCCGAGATGGTTGGCGTCACGATGTAGCGCCAGTTAGCCTCTCGAACGTCGACGGTACCCTCGGGCAAGGTTATGACGGTCTGGTCTTTGACGGTGCCTATCAGCTTATTTTCGAGCATCCACAGGTTTACGCCGCGGTTGGAGAGGTTCTGCAGGATGTAAAACAGCGCCTGCTTGCCTGCGACGATGTACTGCGCGGTCTGCTCCTCGGACGACTTTCCGCTCTCGCGGAAGGCGTACTCGATTAGTTGCCCAACGTTTATCTTGGTCTGGTTTGTGGTGCCTGAGTAGGCCACAGCTTATCTCCCGCGGCCGGATGCCCGCTTTGGTGCGCTAGATTTAACTTTCTCCGGCAGGTTTTTCTTGGCCGGCCCCGCCGCTACAAATTCTTTGCCGACCTTCTTGGGGATGCCAATGTTTGACTTACCGGCCGCGGCGGCGTACATGGCCCTCTGCTGGGCCTTTGACTCAATCGGCATCTTAGCAGCTCCCGCCGCCTGAGTAGCGACCAACGGCCTGCAGGCCTCGAAGCAGGTTGCGCTCCTCGTCGGTGATCGTGCCGCGCGGTGCTGCGTTGCCCATGGGGCCACTTGCGGCCGCGGCACCCATCCCACCGCCCAACGCGGGCGCTGACATGCCCTGTCCCATGGGAGGGATAGCGCTGGGCTGCATCGGCTGAGGTACCTGCATGCCGGGCGGGTACATCTCCGGGACCTGCTTGGGCCGCATCATCCTGCGCTTCTGCAGCTCTCGATCGTAGTCCGAGGTCACGCCCTGGCCAATGATCCCGCCGTCTAAGTATCCGCCGTCTGCCATCATCTCAATTGGTTGGCCTTCCGGCATCGACATGGCGGCGCTGGGGGCCTCTGGGGCGGCAGGCAGCTGGCCGACCATAGACGCGGTCATGGTCTTCTTGGCTGGCTTGTTGTCGGTCTTGGGAGACTCTTTTTTCTTGCCAACGGCTGCGCTGGGGGCGTCTGCCTTGCCGGCCTTTGTCTTCTTGACCTGGGCGATGGACTTTTTGTCGTCCTTGTCTTTTTTCATGTCGATAGCGCCGCCGGCCTTGTACTTACGCACGCTGGCGCCGTCTTTTTTGCTGCGACCGCCCTGCTTGAGCTTGATCTCGGTCTTTTCCTGGCCCTTATGCTTGGCCGTCTCGTGCTGGCGGATGCCCTTCTTGACCATGGCCTTGTCTTCGGCGGCCTCTTTGGGGTCTTCCTTGTGTGTCCGTGAGCTGTACACCGATCCGCCCTCTTTGAAGCAGGCGATGTCTGATTTCATCTTGGGGTTTGATTTAAAGCCTTCCACGTTTCTCTCCTAAGGTGGGTGGATCTATTACTACTTATGCACAAAAATCAGGCCACAAGGCCCGGTAAATATACGGTCTTGCCGTCCCGCTTAACGGCCGTCATTGACTGTCGCTTGAGGTCTTTGGGGTCGTAGCTGACGTGTACCCACCCAGAGTCAGGCACGCCGGGGGTATAAAATTCAAGTATAAGCTGCGTAAACTCCAGGTTGTCCTGTATCCACTTGGCCAGGGCGTAGTTTGAGACGCCAGGGATCTCGATGTCCGCGGCCTGTCCCCGGCAGTGGTCGGACGTTGGCGACCCGCCCACGGCCTTGTTAAGCTCCGGAACCCGCAAGCCGGAGTTTACCTTGACCCCCTTCTTGAAAGCGTCACGCACTGGCTGCAGCACTTTTTGCGCGAGCTGCATCAGGTTGTTAAGCTGTTCCTCGTTAGGCTCGTTCTTAATACCAAGGCGCAGGCCGGTCTCGGACTTGGTCATCTCTACAAGCGTAAAGTTTGGCGATAGGTTCACTTGTTACCCCCCATCAGTTTGTCGATCTCTGCCTGTTTGTTTTTAGAGCCCTGGCTGGACCCAAAGTAAAAAGACAGTATCTGGGTCACCGCCGCAGACAACACGCCCAGTATGTAAATCAAAATGTCCTTGGCCATGCTCTTGACCTCGATCGTCATGAGGGCCGCGAATAATATGAAGGACAACGCGATTACGCCTATGGCCAGCACGGTGTTGATGTTTTTTGTGAGGTCCCACACGTCTGCCTTTGCCATCTCAGACTCACGGCTTCTGGCAGAGTCACGGTCCTCAGCGTCGATCCTTGCAAAATCAACTTCTGCTTGGAGATTTGCAAGGTCGCCCTTCTGGGCCAGCTCCATCAGCTTGGCCTGCGCCTCCGCCTTTGCGGCCGGGTCCGGCAGGACCCGGTCAAGTACTTTCTCGCCAATTTTAAGTATTGCGTCTATTCCTATCATCACCACACCTTTGTCATTTTTAAGATTCCATAAATTAAAAGACCGAGAAGGCCGATGATCAGCCACTCGTTACGCGTCTGGCGGCGGTCTGAGTCATACTCTCGCTGGAGGTCCTTCCTCTCTTTGCGCAGCCTCTCCTCGAGCGCCGTAACCTCCTGCACGGCCCTCTTTCCAAACTCTTTTTCTATCTGTTTAAAGGCCTGCTCCTTGGCCTGGCGTATGTTAAACAGGACGCGGTACTCGTTGATGGCGTCGATGTACATCATGTCCCCGCGGCGCTGTACCTCTTGCTGGCGGCGCTTAAAGGCCACGCGAGCGCGTGCCTCTTCGTCCAGGAAGGCGTTTACCTCCTTGGCCGTTTCCTTGATCTCACGGCCGGCCTTGAGGGCCTCCTTGATACCGCCAAGGGCCGTCTGTACGACCTTTGATGGGTCGATGGGGTCAGGTAGCTGGGCCAAGGCTACCCCAAGAACAGTCTTTTAATAAACTCTGCGGCCACGCCGGGGCCAAACAATACGGCCAAGATTGTTGCATATAGCAGGTACTCGATCTTGTTCATCCGCTTGTCGCCGTCGTTTAATTGCTTGGTTATGTTTTCATATCGCTGCGCGCACACGGCCTCGTGCACGGCCAGCTTTGTCTCTACGGAGTCTTCCATTTTTAAACCTTACGTAAAAAATGCTAAGAAGTTTCCAAAACCTGAGGGCGGAGGGGCCGTAAAAATCCAACCCGTGTTGTTGCTTACGTTGGTTGAGTTTGTTCCGGCGTACCACTGTGCGCCGCCGGTGGCGTTGCTGTCTCTAATTGACAAGTAGTTAACGCTTACAATACCGGACGCTTTTGATAGAGAGGCCTGCGAACCGGCAGAGGTGCTATTGACGGTGATTAAGTTACCCGCAGTACCCAGCAGGCTAAAGTTGGACACGGTCTGGGTTGTTCCAGATGTAAAGCTGACCGTGGCAGGTTGGACGCTGTTGGTAATGTCGTTAAAGGTGTTAGAGCCACTGATCGTTAACGTTCCGGACCCGCCTTGGTTAAGGTTGTAATATGTTAACCCGCCCCCGGCAAAAGTTTTTGCTGAGGCGTTTGTCATGCTTATTGTTGAGGTGTTGGCGTTTAGAGTTAAGTTTGTAGTTGTGGTTGTTTCCCACGCAGGAAAAAAGATTGTAGGAGAACCAGAAATTGTCCACGTGCCAGAGCCCATGTTGAGGGTTCTTGTGTTTGTGTTGGATGAATTAAAATATGGCGTGGAGACGTTTTGATTGTTGGCGGTAAACGTGCCCTGAGTTAAAGTCAGGGTTCTGGTCGAACCCAAGGTTAGCGCATCCGCCAGCGTTATGGTAATGCCTGAGCCGTTAATTGTAGTATTGCCAAGGGTTTTTCCGTTGCTTGTAATTGTCCCAGACGCGACAAAAGTCGGGACAACGGCCGTGTAGGTGCCGCCAGAGGCTAGGGTTAGGTTTCCGGCGACGTTTAAATTACTTGCCGTGACGGTGCTGGTGCCACCAGTAAAAACTAAATTTTTTAAGTAGCTGCCCGATGTGATAGTTAATGTAAGTGAGCCGCCGGTTACGGTTAGGTTGGGCGCGTTTGAGGTTGTGCCACCAGAAACGGACCCAAACTGAACGGTGGCTGAATTTGTCATGTTTCTGGTAAACCCGCCCGTGCCCGTGTAGGTAAAGTTGTTGGCAACGCTCATGCCCAAAATAATTGTCCCTGGTACAGTGCTGCTAAGTGCAATGTTTGCCGAGCCAAAGGCAATTGAGCGGGCACTGGACCCCGCGGAACTAAAAGAGCCCACGCTTAGGGCGTTGCCGTTTAGGTCAAGCGTTCCCTCGGTCAGAAAAAATGTACTCCCCGTACCTACATTGCAAGAGCCGTTTAAAGTAACCGTTATCCCTGTTCCGTTAATCTCGGTATTAGCAAGCGTTTTTCCGGCGCCTGTGAGCGTTGCCGATGTAATAAAGTATGGCTGAAGCGTTGAATATGTACCGCCCGATGCCAGCGTAAGGTCTCCGCAGGCGTAGTATGTGCCTTGCGCATCGCATGTGCTCCCTGTAAAATTTACGTTTTTAAAATAGCTCCCGCTGCCAATATCTAGCTGAGAAGAACCGGCGCTTACGGTTAAGTTGGGCGCGTTTGATGTTGTGCCCCCGCTAATACCAAAACTTACCGTGGCCGTTGCGGCCATGTTTCTGGTAAATGCTCCAGTTCCAGTAAAAGTAAAGTTAGTAGCAGTTGCCATCGACAGCACCGTTGTTGATGCTGTGGTGCTTGTAAGGGCAATGTTGTTAGACCCAAACGAAATGGATCGGGCGGTGCTATTAGAGGAGTCAAAAACTCCAACGCTTAAGTTAAACCCGTTAAGGTTAAGGGTTCCGCTAGATAACGTAAACGTTCGTGACGTGCCAAGTGTCAAATTGTCTAGCATTGTTAAAGTACCAACGCCAGTCTTTGAAACGGGAAAGTTAAACGTTTTTCCGTTTGATGTTACGTTTTGCGTGGTAGAAGACGCAAAAGATGTTGAAAGGGAGGTTGAGCTAAGGGACATCCCAGACGATATTGTCAGGTCCCCATATATTGTGGTCGCAACATTAGGAGAGAGGGTTCCACTAAAACCTGTAAAATTTAAATTTTTAAAATTGGCTGACGTGGAAAGAGAAATAGTGTCAGACCCGCCGGTTACATAAAACGAGAAAGAGTTTGATTCTGTTGAACTGCTGTAGATTGTTCTAAATCCTACGGACCCGGTGTAGTTACACACGACGTTTGACGTTCCTGTGTAATACACGGCGTTTCCCGTATTACTAAAAATAGTCTTACTGTTTCCAGTCAGCGTCATCTGACCAGACGTAGAAAAAGCAACAAACTTTGATATAAGAGTATTTCCAGCAAAAACATTTCCAAGGGACGCGCTGGAGGTAGTAAAGTTAAAGTTGTTTAGGTCTAGCGTTCCTGCCGCCACGTAAGTTGTGGCTGTAGTTTCAAAGTTGTCGGACAATTGCACGGTGTTGCCTGCAGACGCAATCCATACATTCCAAGGGAAGACCTTGCCGGCAGATGTTATATTAACCGTGGCACTGCGAGGAGAAAATGTTGCGTCTACGGCGGGAGAGCTGGACGTAAGCGTTACTCCGCTGCCCATGGTAAGGGACCCGTACACGCAAAATCTTTTACCATAAAAATCGAGTGATACCGGAATTGTTCGTGAACCACAGTTAAGGGTCCCTATGTTGTGGCCTGAGTAAAGCGTTATAGCGGTCGCGGCGCCGTTGTCATCAATGACGGCCGTGTCTTGTGCTAAGGGAAAGTTTGAGGTTGCGGGGGACCCCCCGGAGGTTGTGGCCCACCCGTTGTCGGTCCAAAGATTAGACCCCGCAAGGTTCCAGTAGACAGTTTTAGACACCGGAAAGGTTATGCCGGCGTTGCTTCCGCAGTTTCCTGCGCCCGTTGGGCTGATTGGGGAGGCAGCCCCCGTGATTGATATGCACCTAAAGTCGCAGTTGGTTGCGCTTACGGCCGCGGCCGTTACGTCGACAACACTCCCGTTTAGCCAGTTTTCCGAAGAAAGAAAGACTCTGGTGGTTACGCTGGCACTTGAAACATTAAGCGTGCCGTTTACCGTTATGTTGTTTTTGACATAAAATGGAATGCAGTAGCTAGAATAAGGAACAACGGTCAGGTTATTAAAAACTAAGGGCCCTGACATGTATGAATCGTTTGAGCCAGTTAATTGGAACGTTACGTTGTTAAACGTCAAGCTGTTTGGGCCCGTTAGCATGTAGGGCCCGTTTGCTTGGAGGGTTATGTTAGACGTTCCGGCGTTAAACGTTAACCCTGAGTTACTAGTAAAATTTAAGGTAGTATTTCCGCCGGCAAACAAATTGACCAAGCTGCCATTTAATGAAATTGTTCTTGATAAACTTGAGACGCTGCTAAAATATCCGGCGCTGATGCTGTAGTTGCTTGCCGTTGTTGTAAATGTGCCAGATAATACCTCTAACGTACTGGTGTTGCCCAGCGTAAGGTTGTCGGCCAGGGAGACGGTCCCGCTTGATGCGGAAATGGACAGTATGCCAGATGAATTGGGGGCTAAAGTTTTTCCTGCGGTGGTTATGACGCAGTTGCCGTTTATGTACGTATAGTCGGGGCCCGCGTTGCTGCCAGACATTGTGGCGCTGTATGTAAGGTTTCCGCCGTATAAGAATAGCGTGCCAGATGTTAGTTGCCCGGTAAATCCGGTACACGTAACAGACCTTGCAATGGCCGTGCCAAGGATTGCAACGGTGCTCCCGCCAGAGTTTGCGTCAAAAAATACGTCGTCGGATGATGTTGGGACGGCCGCCCCTCCGGCGCCGCCGGACGTTGTGGACCACTTAGTTCCGGCCGTGCCGTCCCAATTTGCTGCTCCGCCAACCCAGTACCTGTTTGCCATGCGCTACACCTGCGTGGTTACTGCAACCACGTCCCAGCGGGTGTTGTTTGCGTTGTACACGCACCCGACGTAAGTTGTCTTGTTTGCCGTGGTCGACGTGGGAAGCGTCACGCCTATCACCGTAAAGGTTGGGTTCCAGTTAATTGATTGGCTTACGCCGTTGTCAAGGATTCGTAAAATTATCTTGCTGCCATCGACCGGTGTCCCGGTGGGGGCGTTTACTGTAAGCGTAACCGCCAGGGCCGTAATGTTGTACTGGTCGAACGAGGCAACGTCTGGCGTTATGGAAGACGTAGATGCCGTGCTAGACACGCGCGGGTTAATTCTTTTGTTGGTAATGGTCTGCGCTGCATCGGTGCCGGCCATTGTCGTGTTTTCGTCCGGCAGAATGATGGTCCTGTTGGCACTTAGCGAGTTTGGTGTGATCGTTGAGATGTAAGAGCTTGTCCCGCTTGCTCCACCGACCAAGGCAACCCCGTCCTGCGTTGCGGCCGTGCGTGTTAGCACGCCCGACGCGCTAGTGGACGTAATTGAGCCAACGCCAGACATGTTGCCAGAGCCGTCGGCGATTGTTACGACAGAGTTTTGGACTATCTTACCGGTCGTTCCGTCAAAACGAACGATTGCGTTGTCTGTGGCAGACGCGGGTCCTGTGACGTCTCCTGTATTACCGACCGATGCAAGCAGCTGAACCGCGCCAAGGTTGTCCTCGTAGTACAGCTTGCCGTCTGCCGTGTTAAGCGCGAGCTCTCCCGGCACCAGGTTTGCCGCGCTGGGTACGGCGGCGGGGGTCGTGCTGTGGTAAAGTGAGATTGGTGTTTTTCCGGATGCTGCCATGTTATGCCGCCCTCTGTTGTGCGCCCTGGTACCAGGACAGGTTGTTGCGTAGGCGCTCGTCTTGTGGTTTGTGTCTCAGGGCCTCTTGGCCGTGCTTGATCGCCTCCTCTACCCTGCCGGTGTAGTGGGCCGATATCGCCAGTAAATCGTGCGGTAGGTCGGCCCACGCCTCGGGGTTGCTGATGTAAGACGTCTCCCTGTCCAAGACCTGCAGCGCCATGCTGGCGGTTGCGTAGCATTTCTCCCAGTCCTGCGCCTCATAATAAAATTTTGCCAGGTCGACCAGCGGCTCGCGCAGCCTGGGCGCCTGGTCTACGGCCTTCTTGAACCACTCGTGTGCTTTGTCTTTGTCGCCCAGCGCCTGGTACGACTTGCCAAGCAAACGCATTGCAAAGGATCTCTCGCTGTCCCAGGTCGCGTTTGGGTTCTCTAGGTAGCGATGCAACGCCTGCGTGGCATCGTTCCAGCGGTTGTAAAATGTCAGCTCGCGGGCGTAGTAGAACGAGTTGCGCGGACAGCTGGGGTCCTCGGCCACCGACATCTTTAAAAGGTCCAGGTACTGGCCGCGGCTCTTGCTGGGGTCGGGGTGGTGGGTCACGAGCAGCTTGTCCGTAAACGCGCGCCTCTCAACGATCCTCATGTCGGGCCTTGGGTACTCGTGGCAGGGGTGGTGCCAGTGGTAGCCGGACCTGGCGTGTATCTTCTCGTACATAAACCTAGCGCCGTTGCCCCAGTCGTACATGTACCGCAGCCTGGTCGTGTGCCCCGGCACCCATACACGCTCGATCTCCTGTCGCCAGCCGGGCTCTAAGACCTCGTCCAGGTCCAGGCTGACGCATACGTCTACGTGCGGCGGGACCAGGGCCAGGGCCGTGTCTCTTGCCTTATCAAAACGCCAGGGCTGAACGCTGATGTGGTGCACGATGGCGCCGTGCTCCATGGCCGCGCCGGGGGTGCCGTCTGTGGACCCGGTGTCTGCGATGACGATGTAGTCCGCGTCTTTGGCGGACTCGCAGAACCTCTTGACAAAGGGCTCCTCGTTTTTAGATATGGCGTATACGGCTATTTTCATGTCAGCTAAAGAATGATACAAAGTTTTGATCTTTTGCGCCACAGAATATCCAGCCCGTGTTGTTGCTGGTGTTTAGGCTGTTGTTGCCGGCGTACCAGTACTTGGTGCCGGTGGCGTTGCTGTCGCGAATGTTTAGCCAGTCGGAGTCTACGGTGGCGTCGGGGGCGATGTACAGCGAGCCCTGGGCCCCAGCGGAGTTGCTGTCTATTACGAGCCGGCTGGCGGAGTTTCCGCTTAGGTTAACGCTGCCGGTAACGGTCTGCGTCGTGGCGTTTATAAGCCTGATCGTGCCCTGGGTGCCGGTCTGGTCGTTTTCTAGCGTGGCAAAGGTGTTGCTTTGTGCAATTGTTAAAATGCCGGAGCCCGCCTTCCTAAGCACATTGTAGGTCTTGCCCCCGCCAAGGAATTGGCTTGAAGATACCCCGTTGGACATGATAATGGTCGAGGTGCCGGGGGTCACGGTGACATCGGCGGAGTCAACGGACACGTCAAAGTATGCCGCGGTGATGGTGCCGCTGCCGAGGTAGATCCTCTTTGCCGCCCCCGCCGCGGTTTGTATTCCGTTCGTGGTCTGTATTGTCAGGTTAAAATTGTTAAGGTCCAGCTCGCCCTGGGTCAATATAATCCTTCCGGAGCTGGCTACGGTCGTGTTCTGTGCCAGTATAACCTTCGTGCCCACCGTCTTACTGATGTTTATTTGGTAGTTGCAGTTTGCGCCGTTGGTTGTTATCGTCTGCGTGTCTCCGCCAAGACAAGTTATAGTAATTGCGCTATTTGATTGGCCGCTTACGGGCATTGTAAGGTTGCCGTATAAGCTAAAACTATTAGACGGTACCGGGGACGCTGCCGTGTTGGCGTAGTCTCGAACGTTTCCCGATATGTATACGTTACCGGTGCCCGCCGATCGGTTTATGCTCAAGCCGGTGTTTGAGGAGTTTAGTACGTTAAAGCTTATTGCGTTGTTGGCGGTGCATTGCAGGTATGCGTTGCCGGTGATATTAAAATTAGCGGTGGACGTGTTTACGTTCCAGGCATAGTCGCTCACTGTAGTGCTTGTGAAGTTGCTTGCGATCGTGCCGTTAGTCCCGGACACAAGCGTGCACGGGCCGGGGCCATTATAAAAAAAGCGGTCGATGGGTATGCGGTTGCCGTTAAGGTTAAGTGTCCCACCAAAAAAGTAAAAAATGCATGGCGACCATGTAAAGCCGGTGCTGCCGGCCGCGGAGCTCTGGGACACCACGTAGCTGGTGTTTAGCCTGTTTTGACTATAATAAATATCATACCCAAAATACACGGCGGGGTATATGTTGACGTTGGCGCTGTTAGACTCAACGCTAATGTTTGCCTGCGATGGCAAAGAAAAGGCATTGTTGGCGAGGCATATAACGAAAGTGCTAAAGTGTTGCACCCTCGTCCTGCGGCACACTGTAAAGTTGCCGCTTACGATCATGTGCCCTGAGGTGTTAATGTAGGCAAAGGGCCCGCTGCTGCCTGCGTCGGCCGCGGCCGTTATGGAGGTGACAAAGTTATTTACGTGGAACGTGCCGAGGTCCACAAAATAAAACTGTCTAAAATTTCCACTTAAGTTTGTGACGCTGCGGAGCTCGATGTTTGGCGGGACGACCCCAATCGTGGTAACGGCAAACGGCGGCATTCGCAAATAGGTAATAGCCGTATTGGTCCCCGTTGGCATAATCCTAAACCCCCCGGCGTTGAGCGCAGAGTCAAACTTGATGTAGTAGGGCGAGTTACTATCAAAGTATAGAGCGTAGGAATTGGTGGGGTTTGCCGTTACGTCCACCGTCCCGCCGTTAAAGTTCCATTGCAAAAATTGAGAAGCAGATCCCGAATTATTAAACCTAATAGTCGCGGCTGACCCCGTCAGTTCGATCGTTTGCCCGTTTACGTCTAAGGTCCCCGAGGCGTGATATAGGACAAAATTGTTGGCTCCGCCGAGCCGACCGGAGTTCATAAACTTTAGCGTGCCACGATATGTTAAGTTTGTCGTGTCGTAGCTAGTAGAAAAATTAGTGTAAAGAATGGGCGTAAAGTTGTTGGTGCCGGTGGGCAGCCACACCTGTTGCGTCGTGGGCGAACTAAAGTAAAAAAAGTTACCAACGACCGGGAACGTCACGTTTGGCGACGAGAAGTTGTAGATTGTGCCAAAGCAATAGGTCGAGGTTGAGGCAACCGCGAGGGTGGCCGCGTTTGTCCTGGTAGAGGTGTCGATGCCGTTAAACGCACAACTTGCGGGTATGGTGATGGTGGCGCTAACGTTTAGGCCGGTGTTTTCAACCACCGCCGTGTCCTGCGGCAGCGGAAAGTTGTCCGCGTTTGGGGTCCCACCGCTTGAGAGCGCCCAGGCGGTGTCGGTGTAGTTTCCGCCACCAACCGCGCTCCAGTAGACCGTCTTGGGCGCGGAGGTGGTTATGTTTGTATTGCCGCTGAGGTCTCCGATACGTGTCCCAGTAAAGGGTGCCGCGGCCCCGGCGCCGTTGATCCAGCCAAAGTCGACATTTTGAAGTGTTGCGACGGGGGTAGAAATGGTAATCGGCCCGCTGGCATCCGAGCCTATTACCATGATGCGGCTGTTTGCGACGGTCGTGCGGCATATAAAGTTAGTCGTGCAGGTCTGAGTTGCAGTAATTCTAAAAATAAATGGCTGCACAACGGTGCGCGTGTTGTCACACAAACGCAACGAGCTAAACGTGTTGGCGCCACTTATTGTAAGCGCTGGAATCGAGGCGGAGTTGTTTGTAAACCTTACCGTTCCAAAGGTCTGGCCAGCACCGGTAAAGAAAACACTGCCGCCGGACAGTACAATGTCTGAGCTTGCGCCAGAGAACGTAAGGTTGGTGCTGCTTAAAGCAAAACTACTGCTGCAGGCTATGGTCGAAGTGCCGAGCGTTATGGACCGCGTGGCGGAGCCGGTTGACGAAAAAAAGGTGCACGTTAAATTCCAGTTGTTGGTAATAAACGCCCCGTCCGTTACTGTAAACCCAGCACAAGTCAAGCTGCTGCCAAGGGTAGTGGTAGACGCGCCGGTTGTGTTTATAACCACCCCTCCGGAGGCCAGCGAGACGCCGTTTGTGGTCACAAAAGAGTTACTTGTGGGGGCCAGTACCAGGTCCCCGGTCCTGGTGTAGGTGAGGTTTGAGCCAGAGAAAAATATCGAACCCGCCACGGTCAAGTTGGTGGTTCCGGCCAGGGTCATGGCCCCATCTAGGCTCTGTATTGTCAAATTTCGGCAGTTTGGGGTCGAGCTTGTCGTTACCGTGAACGAGCCGGTGCCTACGTTTGAGTTGGCGTCAAAGTATACATCGTCCGAGGTTGTGGGGGCCGAGGCGCCGCTGGCGCCGCCAGAGCTGGTCGACCAGTTGGTTGTAGATGAGTTGGTCCAGCTCCCCGTCCCGCCCACCCAGTACCTGTCCGCCATCTAGGCCTCCAATGGGGGAAGTTGCGGGGGCTCCGAAGGTTCGGGCGGGGGCTCCGCCGGTGGCGGAAGCAACGGGTGCGGGCTCTCCTCGGGCTCTGGGGGGTTTAAAACGGCATCGGCCCATGCCTGGAACCTTTGGTCCTTGATGGCCTCAATCTCGTCCTGTGTCAGGCCGTGGTCGTCTGGCAAAACTATCGCGTCACGGAATACTATGCCGTGGCTGTCCAGCGTCTTCTCAAACGTTATCTGCAGCATGATTAGAACCCAAAGATTCGTGTAATGATCTGCCACTTGGTGGCGGTTGAGTTGTAGATAAAGCCCAGGTAGTCTACCCGGGATGACCCGGATGATACCGTAGGCAGCGGCAGCTGCGTCGACCCCTGGAATATGGCGTTCCATGAGAAGGTCTGAACGTTGGTAGACGTCAGCCTTAGCATTATCTTCTGTCCGTTTGTTGGCGTTCCGGTGGGGGCGTTGATGGTCAAGGTGCCGGCGGCCTGGGTGTTTGCCTGCGTCGCCATGTCGGTCGTGTCGGCGTCCATTGTGATGGACGTCGCGTCTGCGACGGCCACGACGCGGGAGCCGTAGTTTGGTCCCGTGGGCCCCGTGACGCTGGGTCCCGTGGGGCCGGTGTCGCCGGTGGGTCCCGTGGGGCCTGGAACTGTCGAAGGGTCTCCGGTGGGTCCCGTGGGCCCGACGATGCCGGACACGACGGCAAAGATGACGTTGTGGTCGTTGGGGAAGTTGGTCGTGCCGGTGCCGCCCGATGAGACCAGCGTCACGGGGTACTCCCAGTAGCTGGTCGATAGCCCCGGGTTCACGTTCACCGGCGGCCCGCTTATGAGCCAGGTCTGGTAGTTGGCGCTTACCGTCGCGTCCTGTATCGTAAACTTCTGGCCCTGCTGTAGCAGCGCCAAAAATATGTCAACGTCGACGTTGTCCTTGTCGATGTGGCTGACGTTTACCTGCGTCGCGTTTATTTGCGTCGCGTCGTTCCAAAGAAGGTACGTATGGCCAGGGTCCCCGCTTAGCGACGTGGTCTTTGTCTTGTACGGGAAGAACGTCGTGGAGTCCCCCTGTGGGCCGGTGGGTCCGGTGGGTCCGGGCACGGTGGATGGGTCCCCCGTGGGTCCGGTGGGTCCTGTGTCTCCGGTGGGTCCGGTGGGTCCGGGCACGGTGGATGGGTCCCCCGTGGGTCCGGTGGGTCCCGTAGGCCCAATGGGCCCGGGCGGTCCAAGGGGCCCCGATGGTCCCGTGGGGCCGGTGTCTCCGGTAGGTCCGGGCACGGTGGATGGGTCCCCCGTGGGTCCGGTGGGACCAGTTGGGCCCGTGGGCCCAAGCGGCCCGGTAGGCCCGAGTGGCCCGGTGGGTCCTGGACCGCCAACGGGTCCGGTGGGTCCCGCGGGGCCGACCGGCCCGGTTGGACCAACGGCGCCGCCAAGGGCGGCAATGTCTGACAGCTGCGTCTGCTTTGAGATGCCGTTCTGTACGATGACGGTGACCTCGGTACCAGACAGCGGGTTTGATACTGGCAGTTGGGTTATGGAACGATCGGCCATGGTTTAGTACTCTAGGTCACCAGACGTGCCCGCTGTCGTAGACTCGGGCGGTACCTGGTCGTTGAAGATGGAATCGCCTGCGGCGTTGGGCGCGCCCTGCGTGATGATGTGCTTATTATCAATCGCAATGTTCTGGTCGGGCCGTGGGTGGCGAAGCGCAATGTTTTCAGTCTGACGCGCCGGCAGGCGCCAAGGATCGTACTGATCCTTGTCGTCCATGCACACGCGCATGCCAGGGAAGTTTGGGTCTGGCATTAAATCGACGTACGGAAACTTCCTGTTGCAGCGATCACAGATCGCCACAGACAATACACTGTTACCTCGGGTGTCAAGGTATACCGGCATTTGTTAGCTTATTTGGTTAACTGTCGCAATTACTGAAGGAATTGCGGGATACGCAGGTGTCACGCTAGCAGGAAGCTGTTGAAGAGTGACTGTGGCAACCGCCGGCAACCAAACAATTTCAACGTACTGACCCGCTGTCATACTAATAAAAATATTCCAAGAGGCTACACCATAGCCGTTAGTAAAAGCGTTTTTACGGGCCGGAATTGTTACGTTAGTTGCAGATTTTGGTACGTCTACGCCGTTAACACGGAACCAAACGGTTACTATCTCTTGCGTATTTTCTATGTTTTCAAATTGCGCGCTAAACTGAACGTTATAATCTCCAGTTACGGGCACAGTTAATCGACTACCGCTTGCTAATGTAACCCCGCCAGTAATATCCGTGGATGTAAATGTCATCGCGGTTCCGGCGGTGATGCTGCCAGTTTGGTCTGCGTTACTACTAAACGCGCCGTGGTTAAAATAACTATCACGGACAAAGTCGTTGTATGCAGAAATTGTTGATTTTACATTAACGCCAGATTGTACTAACGGAACTAACTCCGCACCAGTTAAAGGCGTTGTTGCGTTCGGCATTGCCGATATTTTTGTGTCAGCCATGTTAGCCTACCTCTAATTGAATTTTGAAGTCATTTTGCTCGAGCACATAGCCCGAGTTTTCCATTAGTATAAAACTGTCAACAACTGGTGTTCCGTTGCTGTAAAGATCCACAACACCACCATTACCTACATTATCGCCGTATGTTGGCTCTGCAGGGTCATTACGAGCACCAACACCAAGAGCGAACCCGTCGCTAGTGTTTGCTTGATTTGCTACCCCGCTAAAACCAACGTATGGCATATTAAGCGATACCGGCTTGGATTACTGTAAGTGTGGCAGTACCTGCGCCAGATACAACCGCAACCTTAATTGCAGCCACCGGGAACGCATAGTTGCCGTCGGCGTCTGTTGATATGATGCCCTGAACTGTTGGGTGATCAAACCAAGTCGGACTTGCTGTGGTCCAAGGGTTGTCAAATGAATGTTGAACGGTATAAGTTACCGTGCCGGTTGCGACAACACCAAAGCCAACATTAAATGGGGTTGAATCCAAATTCATTGGGATGGTGGCGCTGGAACCAACTCCAGTTTGTGATACGACTTGCTGTCTCATAATTTCTCCTGAACGGTGAAAGAGGCGGGTTGCCCCGCCATCTTAAACGGTCGTTTGACGCATGGTCCGCTCCTAATTAAACGGGAGTCACGAGGCCGCTGGCGTCAGACGGGGCCCAGTCAGAGCCTGCGGTTGCACCGACGGCGGTGTAGATGATTCCGCTTGAGTAGTCAACGACCATCTTCCCGGTGTACTTGCCGGTGGTGTTGATTGCATTAGTGATGTCGGCAACGGCTGCCGCGGTCGATGTCGGGAGGGCAAACTGGCCACCGAGCGTGATCGTGCCGGTGGAGGTGATCGGGCCGCCGGTCAGCGTAAGTCCGTTGACGGTGCCCGCCGTGGCGACGGAGGTTACGGTGCCGGCGCCGTTGGTGGTCCAGGTCAGGGTGCCGGTTCCGTTGGTCGTGAGTACCTGCCCGTTTGATCCCGCCCCGTTGGGGAAGGTCAGGGTGGTATCGGCCGACAGCGCGGCAGGTGCCAGGATGGTGAGGGTCTTCTCAGAGGTTGCTGCGATGCTGATAAAGCCGTTTTGGGACGCGACTGGTCCCGAAAAAGTCGTGCGTGACATTGTTCTGTTCCTTGCTTAGTGGGTGCCCCAAGCAGTCTCTAAGCCGTCAGCCGGGAAGTGTCGGCTGTCTGTGAGGGGCTAAATCTTCCTATCTCTACTTATGCAGAATTGCCAATAAAAAAGCCCCGAAGATTTCTCTTCGGGGCTCTTACTGCTTGGCCTTGATTAGACGCCAGGCGTGCCGTAGATGTTACGTGCGTCGTGCCAGCCAGTGGCGTAACGCTCCGTAGCCTTGTAGCGCATGGAGTCGGTCTCAAAATCGCCTTCCATAGATTTCTCCATGGGGCGACGCATTACCAGCATCAGACCGTTCTCGGCGTCGGTCTGTACCCACCATGCCTTGGTAGAGCTCAGACGGGTCACCACGTGGGCGCCCTTCGGGAGCATACCAGTCGACTTGATCGGGTTCAGATCGTTGTCGGCCGTACCGGAGCGGAGGACAGACTTGAGGATAACCTCAGCCTGAAACTCGAGAGCCGGCGGAACAATCAGCTGCTCTGCCTTCAGACGGATACGCTTGCCATTGTTGTCAATAGCGCCGCGGATCTGGATGAGCATCTGCTCAACCGATGTCTGGGACAGGTTGGCGGGGGTTGCCAAGACGTTGCTGTAGGTCAAGCCGTTAGCGACGGGGTGTGCGTTGTTGTTCAACGTCACGCCGTCACCGCCGGTGTATCCACCGGTGAACGCGAAGTTCAGCAGGTTGGCGCACAGGGTCTCCTTGGTCTCAATCATCGACTGAGCCAGGTGCTTGGCGAAGGTGCTGCCGATGCGGATATGATCGCCGTCTTCCATCAGTACCTTGGTCAGGGCGTATGCCAGGCCATAGATCTGATAAATGAATCGGGTGATGTACAGCGTACCGCCTTGGTCATACGAAACCGGGGTTCCGTCTGGCATTGCGGGCGCTGCGTTCATACCGAACAGCATGACTTCTTCGTGATAATTGCGGGGGATACCCTGGATCTGGGTCACAAACCCTTTCCACTCATCATCACGTTGATCGTAAACACCGTCAAAGACTTCGTTGATAATCGGCTCGACTACCGCACGAAAGTCCGTACTACGCATTGGGGCTGCCATTGCTTAATCCTTTCTTTCGTTAATTAGACCGAAACCTTCGGATACACAAACGAGTTGTTTGCGATCTTTACTTGTAAAATCGTGTAGGCATCACCCCAGGCGTTTGTTTCGCCAGAGGGGTAAGCAGCCTCACGGCCCAGACCAACAACACGAACCTGGCCCTGGTTGCCACTGCCGACGGCGGTGTCATTCAGCGCGCAGGTCGAGAAGCCAGCGCCACCGTTGCCGATAGCCGTGCCACTCGCGGGCGTCATGCCCGATGCGGTCTCAAAGTTGTACTGCTGTCCGATGGAGGCGGTAGTGGCGGAGCCATTTACCTGTGCCTCATACACGACCTCAGGATCGGTAAAGACCCAAAAGACGATGTCCGAGGAGGCGTCAAGCGTAAGCTTGGATGCCCACTTGGCTACGGAGCGACGGCCTTGCGAGTCGGTAAACTCGACGCCGTCAAATACGCCATATACGGTGCCAGAGGCGGCGGCCGATGCGGCGATGGTCAGTTCACCCGACGCGGTCAGCGATACCGGCTGGTACTGGTAGAAAGCTTGTCCACCAGACAACGAGTAAGGCGCCGTGTATGTACTACCGGTGGTGTATGAGTTCGTGCCAACAAAAGGAGTTGCACGATCAAGACCACTTGGGTGGTACACGGGCTTCAGACCAAAGGGCTTTAATGTGGTTGCCATTTAATTTCCTTTGTTTGTTGAAGAATGTTATTCAAAGCGAACGTGCTTGTTCGCCTTGGCGGCCTCTTTCTCCATTTCCAAAATTCCACCCTCCAGGATTGAACGCCCGCCCTTGCCCTCTTGCGAGTTGCTACGGACGGAGGCCGTAATGTTCCGCTGGTGCTCGAGGGGGTCCTCAAGGTGCAGCATTCGCATTACTTCCTGGTAGATTTCTTCTGGTAACTTAAAGAGTACCATCTCGTTACAACTAACACAGCCTTCAAACTTGCCTGAACTCATCTTGCCAAGTGATTCAAAGCCTTTACCTAACTCGCTGGCTTTCACGGGCTCATAGCCTAGTGCTAAACGTTTGTCGATACTGTCGTACTGGTTTGTGGTGCTCAACCAGCACAAGTGAAACCCAGGGATTGAGTCCTTAGGTATCGTGGGCAGTGCGCTATTCTGCCACTTATCACGGAACGCATCTATACGTTCCCGGCGCTTGACATCTTCCTCGTTAGCGGTGCTCCGCTGTTTTACCTCTGCGACTCTCTCCTCTAAGCGGTCGTCTAAGTCGCGTTTAATTCTTGCGTTTGCCATGATTATGTCCTGTTCTGTTTATCGTACGCTACGTAGGCCTTGATCATTCGGTTGCGTGCCGCCAGGTCGTCCCAGGCCCCTGCATCCTTGATTGCCTTCACACGCTCCGGCGATAGCCTGATCGTGTTTGCCGGTGTCGATGACGGGTTTGCCGTCCTGGAAGATGCCGTTGGGTTGGCCCTCTTCACTGTACCACCAGTCTTTGCCGCGTAACGATGTGGCAAACGTGCCGACAGACGGTTGTCCAATTCGTCCCAATACTCCGGGTCCGACGGGTCCCAGCCCTCTGACGCCATTTCATTGTCTATGACCTTCGCAATCCGACTGTCTGTGTCGCGAGCCTGCGGGTCATACCATTTATTCTTGGAGAGCCAGCTCTCCGCATTTTCCTGCACCGCGCGAGATACCTCGTTTGGCACGTTTTGCTTGGGCCTGCGGATCTGCTCTACCTGCTGCTTCTTGTAGGCCTGCATCTGGCCAAGCCGTAGCTTTGCCTCCTGCAGCTGCTCGAGGTACTCAACTTGCTCCTCGGCGTTGCCAGCCTGCGACGCCTGCAGCAGCTTCATCTTGGCGTACTCTACGCGAGTCGCCTCGTCCTCAATCGCCTTGTCTACCTGAGCAAATTGGAACGATGCCGCGGCGGATTCTACAGCCGCGAGTCTCCTAGCCAGCTCTTCATTGCGTCTTTCAAGGGAGCTGATTTTATGCTTCGCGGAAATTTCTCGCTGCTTAGAGAGCTCTTTTTTAAGTTTGCGCTCTTCGCGGCGAGCTTCACGAATTTTTTCGCGGTCTTCGTCAGTTTCGCCATCTTCGTCCCCGGCGTCGCCGTCAGGACCCATCGCTGGTTCGGTATTACCGTCTCCACCATCAGCAGGACCGTCACCGTCAGCTCCTTCTTCGGCCGAAGCCTCATCTTTTTTCTGGTCTTCAAAGGGATCTTTCTCCTCGTCCACGGCGACCAGGACCGTGCCATCGTCTTGCTCCCGGATTGGGAGAAGTTTTTCTTCTTTCTCTGCCATTTTTCACTTTCTACAAAGTTTTAATCTACGAAGGCGCGCATGCGCTGGGCGTGCTCGAAGCTTCTGATGACGGATATAATTTCACGGGCCTGGATGGTGATAAACACCACCGGCGATCCGTCATCCCCGGGCTGGACAACAAAACGGTCTCCGCCGTACTTGATCGTCCTTACCAGGTCGCCCACCTTGCACCAGGGGCCCTCGGGCCACGGCTCCAGTGAGTCTGGGCTTTTATACGCAAGCTGCCCGATCTGTATGACCTTGGCAACGGTCTCGTTAAACCTGAGAGTTGCCCGGGTCTCGTCGACCAGGATAATGCCGCCCTTGCTCTTTGCCTTCTCCCGACGCAGCTGGACCAGTACACGGTCGCCTACTACGTCAATGCCCGGGTCGATCTGCGGAAAACACTCCTCTTCCGTTCGGAGGTCGGGCTCCTCCTTTTGCATTACATCAAATGCCATCCGGCACTCCTTTCTGTAGGCTATTCAGCCTGGTCGTTCTCTGTCAAAATCTCGTCTATGATGTTTAGGCACTTCTGCAGACCCTCACGCTCCCCCAGCAGCTTTTTGTAGTGCTCGAGGCTGGTGATGCCCTTGCCAGTGGTAAGGGATGAGTCTACTAGCCGTATCTCGTCGCCTACGCGACGCATTATTTCAGACGTAAAGTCTCGCATGTAACAACCTATGCAAGACTTTTTTAATTTACGCCCTACACCTTAAGTATTGCTTTAATACTTCGGCCCAAACTGGTCCTTGACGTTGCTGTAGGGGCCTACCTTGCCGGCGTTCTTCATCTTGGCCTGGGCCGCGCCCTTCTTCCAGTTGTTGTCGCGGTGTGAGCCGGACGGGCCCGGGTCGATGTCGGTGACGCCGTTGCCGCCGCCGTATCCCGGCTTGCCAGTCTCCTGGTAGGTCTGGCGAAAGCCTTTGAGTTGGTTGTCGCTTGCCATTAAACTGCTCCTTGTGGTGGTTGTGGTGGTTGCTGCGCGTCGATGGCCTGCTGCACCGCCTGCGCCTGCTGGTTAAACGCCGCCTGCTCGATGGCGATCCCGTGCTGCCGGATGTCCTCGTCGGCGGTGTTGATGGCCTCGATGGCCGACATGGCCTGCTCCTGCGCCAGCTGTGCCTGCAGCGCGTCCATCTGTGCGCCTGCCTGCATGGCCGCGACGCGCTCGCGCGATGCGTTGTTGATGTTTGCCGTGGCGATGTTGGTAGCGTTTTTCTGGCTGTCGATCTGGCTCTGTGTCTGGTACTTGGCGATGAGCTCCTGCACCTTCTGCTCCAGCTCGGCCACCTTGAGCTGGTAGTCTTGCTGGTGCTTGGCCATCTCCTGCTGCAGGCGTGCCTGCGACTCCTGCGACTTGCGCTGGGTCTCGGCCATCTGTGTCTTGAGCAGTGCCTGGGCCGTTGGGTCGTTGGCCGCCATCTGCTCCAGCTTGGCCTTTTGTGCCTCCTGGACCTTTTGAGCCAGCTGCTGGATCTGTGGCTGCGCGGACTGGAACGTGGCCTGTGCGTCCATCGAGACCATCTCGGCCGCGAGAGACAGCGCCTGCTGGTCCTCCAGCTTGAGAGGCTTCTCCTCGTGCAGCCCCAGCGTGTCCTGGCCCCCAGTTGCCTCCGCTACGTATGCACGCATCGACTGCAGGTAGTGCAGCGTCAGGTGCTGCTTGATGTGCTCAAGCGCGTGCGGTGCGAACGTGGGCCCAATGAGTGGGCTGCCACCGTAGTTGGGGTCCTGTGCATACGTCAGGTGAACCTTGATGTGCGCCAAGTGGTCCTGGTCCGGGTAGGCAGCCGCGGGGCGGCCCATGGACATTGCTACGTTCTCCAGGGCAGGATTTGCCTCCTTGATACCATCCGGATCTGGCAATATCTCACTAATTGCAGGAACTTTCAGCTGCTTCAGAACCCTCCGGTGCGCAGCCCGAAGGTCGTACAACTGAGGCGCGGCGTTTGCCATCTGCAGAACTGCCTGTGCCTGCGCAAGACGCTGCGTCTCAGAGAAAATGTTGGGGTCCGATACCGGACGGATGTCGTTGTTGGACGCAAAGTCACGGACCTCGATCTCGGTGCCAGACTCGTTGTCCATCTCCTCCAGGTACCAGTGGTTGATCCTGGAGAGGATCTTTAACGACTTGGCCTGGGATCGGTGCAGCCGTGCGTGGATGCTGGAGAATACCTTCGCGCCCTGCTCGATGAGTGCCTGGGTGGTGCCCACCGGTGTGTTAGCGTTTGCGTCGCCAATCTTCTCCTCGGCCGTCGTGACCACACCCTTTGCGGCATCGGTCAGCCAACCAAGGAGGTTGTACAATACGCTAGATGGGGGGTTAAACGGCAACGGCATAGCCAACTTGCGGACGTCGTCCACGCCGGGGGCACCTTCGATCTCTAGAACCTGCGTCGGTTCAATCCTGTCGCTCTGTCCGGAGATTCTTCCTCCCTTGAGCTTGAGCATGGTCTGGCTGTTGTTGATGTGAGCCGCGTCCAAAAGCGCGCGAAGCGAGCCAGTGAGGGCAGCAGATAGACCACCAATAAGATGAGGTAGGCCGATAGCGTAAGCGCCACGCCACGGGATAAACTTGTACTCCACGATCCAATCCAGCTTCGTAAGCTTCTCATCGCCAGACTCCCAGTTACGGTACAGCGAGAGGACCTTGTCCGTGCTCTCATCAATCGTTAAGATGTATGGCGCCCGTGCGCCGTCTGTGTACGGGTCGTCCTTGAGGCGCAAGAAGCACGTGATCTCGTACACGCGCCGTACGCCGTCGATGTTCTTGGTCGGGATCTGCTTGCCCTCGATCTTGTCGTTGGCTTTTTCGGACTGTGTCTGCTTGTCCAGCTCGATCTCTGAGCTTACAATCTGGCCAATGTCGCGGTAGATGCCCTGGTCTACGCGCTGCAGGAAGGTGTCCTCCGTGATGTCCTGCTGCTCGGTTACTCGCGGAGAAGTATAGAAATTTGTCGTTGCGTAGGGGAGGAAGATGTTGTCGATGGGGATCCACTCGCAGCAGGGCCGTTTCTGTTCGCTGTCCCAGCGCCACTTAAAGTATTGCGACCCACCAAGAGGCAGCTGGGTGAGGGTCTGCTCCATCTCATCTCGGTACTCCTCGATTTGCTCGGTGAGCTGCCAGTTAAGGAAGTTTGCCTTTCTGTCTGCTGTTTCAACACGTTGACGGTCCGCCTCGCCCTTGATCTCAGATTTTACAATCCCCTCTGGCGGCAAAAGCTCGCGCGAGCTAGACGCCGCAAAGTCGACGCAAGCCTCTGCCATGACAGGGTGAACAACCTTGGAAGCTCCGTCAAAAGTTGCGCCACCTGGCGCGTCCTTTCCAAGTCCTGTCCTTCGTAGTCCTTCTTCATACTGCTTGTCTCTTTCTTTTCTCGCCTCGCGGTCGACCTCGATGTACTCTGAGTATTCCGTCGATAAATTAGACAGCACGCCCTCGTCTAAGCTCTCGGCCAGGTTCTCGTAAAACTCTGGGTTCTTGAGCGGGCCCTCTTTGGGTCTGTAGTTGATGACGACCGAGCCATCGTCTAGCTCGATGACCTCCTCCTCGGCCTCGCCAGGCTCAAGCCCGAGCACGTCCTCGTAGTGCTCGATCTCGTCCTCCTGCATCATCTTCTCCTCGAAGGTCTCGTTTGACTCGAGGTCTAGCGATGCAAGGTTTGCGCCCTGCTGGATTGGCATCTTGGGAAGCTGTGGTGGCATTATTTGTAATCTTCCATTACGGACATAGTTTCTGGTTCGCCTCGTATGGCGTTGGCAATACCCGCGCCCATGCTTACCAGGGACCCAGGGACCGCGGTGGGCGGGAACATCGCGGCCGCGTTGCCGGCGGCCTCAATGGCAGATATTACGGCGCCAGTTCTGTCGCCCTTGTTGTAGCGTCGCATTGCGTCCTCAATTGAGAGAGGCACCGCGGCACCGCCTGCAATCCCAAGGCCCGGCTTCATGTACTTGCGAGTCGACGCCATGCCGCTGCCAAGCGCAGACGTGCCGAGCAGTGCGGCCTCGTATGGGTTGCCCTCGGCAAGTTTTTGTCCGGCCATCTGTGCCGACATTGCCGCAAACGGCAAACTTGCGCCGCGAGCAATTTTTTCTAGTCGCGTCTCCGGCATAAACTTGCTGGGCGTCTTGCCGTAGGCAGTCATCATGGCCCGCATCTCGCTTGGGCTCATGGCCGGCACGGATCTTCCGTCTGCGTATGACCTGTCGGGGTTGATGCGAGTCGTGGGCATGGGCCGCATGCCGGGCTGCTCGCCGCGGCCGATGGCCAGCTCGTCCTGCAAATACTTGGGGTAGTCCGCGGGCGGCTTGTTGAGAAATGCCTCGGGTATCCCCTCCGACCTTGCCCGCTGCCTCCAGTCCTGCATCCCGCGAGATGATGGTGGCCTGTCTGTCACGATCGAGGCGCCCCTCTCGCCGTACTGGTGGCGCAGCGGGTTGTACTCGGCGATGATTACCTCAAGCTCCTCGTCGGTGGGGTAGCGGTTGTTCTTTTTAAAGAACGCGGCCTTTAGCATGTCAATCAGCGGTGTCTTGCCCGCGGCGAGTGCCTGGTTCTCCATCGCCGAGCTTGTGCGTGCCATGTAGTCCGCGCTTGGCGTGATTGACTCGGGCATGACCTCCTCGAGCTCGCCAGATACTTGCTTCTTCTCGATGTTGGCCTGTACGTTCGGGTCGTTGATGTCCTGCGGTTTTGGTTTGATGTAGGTGCCCTTGACGGTGCGGCCGGTCATTGCCTTTGATAGGAACGGGTCCGGGCCCTCTGGGTTGATAAGGCCTGGGTCGGTCGCGAGCTGGTGGCGTGCGCGTGCCTGCGTCACGGGGTCTGTCTTGATCTCGCTCTTTGCCGAGATGCTCCTGGCGTGCTCCTTAAGCGCGGCTACGTCCTCCGGGCTGGGAGGGCGCCCAAACTTTTTGGTGTACTTCTCGATGGCGCCGGTGATGAGCTTGTACATGTCTGCGCCAAACTCTCCCACGGCCTTGCCCTTGGAAAAGGATGGAATGCCCGCCATCTCGAACAGCATCTCTCGCGGTGACTTGATTGGGTTCATGTTTGTGTGGTTATCTCCCTAACCCAACTTATGCACAAAAAGCAAAGGAAAGTGCCTCACTGCGCGTATGGGTTGGCTCGGGTCTTTTTGTCGTCGGCGTAGGAGTAGTCCCGCGGCGGCAGGGGGTCTAGCTGTACCCACCCAGAGTCTCGCAGTACGCGCAGCGCCTGCGACAGGCTGTCGACGTAGTCGTCGTGGCCGCCAGATTCCGGGAAGGCACAGACCTGGCGCATAAATCTCTTGGTCCACTCGGCGTACTCCCCGTCCTTCTTGGCATCCTCCGGCACAAACACCTTGCCCTTGGCGATCAGGGGCGCCACGATGTTGACGCGCTGTACCTTGTCCGCGCGGCCTGGGTTGTAGGCCCGGACCGGGACGCCGGCCATCTGAAGCTCTTGTATCAGGGATATACCGGCCGATTTGTCCTCCATCAGTATCAGGTCGGCCTTCCTGCCCTTGGCAAACGTGTTGTCCGCCCCGTACACCACCTCCTTGAAGTCGTTGATTACTTTTTTGCGCAGCTCTGGGTAGGCCAGGTGACCGTCCCACGCGTCTAGCAGTATGAGCGACGTGCCCGCGTCCTGTTGCTCGAAGACGCCCCACACCGTGCAGGCCGTTGGGTCGTTGTGCGTCTTCTCGCTCGTGGCCGGGTCGTAGCTTGCGATGACATACTCCAGGGTAGGCGTCTCCTTCTTGGAGGGCCACATCCTGAACCACTTCCGTTTTACGATACCGGCATCTTCTGGGTCCAGGATCTCGCCGTAGATCTCCTGCTTGCCGAGGTCGGTGCCCTCGTACGTCTCGAGCTGCTTGAAAAACGTCGCCGAGAGGTTTTGTCGGTTGTCGTAGGAGCTGGCGTTTACGACGTACACGTCCCCGCCGACCTTGCCATCGTTGAGGTCTACGATGAGCTCTTTAGGTTTTGGGGTGGTGGTGATGATCTGCTGCACCCGCGCGATGTCTGGGTGCCTCAGTCGCAGCGTGAACTGTACCTGGTCGTATGCGTCGTCGATGTACTCAAACGCGCACAGCTCGTCGAACCAGGCCCCGTGGTACTGCTTGCCCCGGTAGCGCTCTGGCTCTGAGCCGGGTATGCCCTGTATGATCGAGCCGTTGGTTAGCGTGATCTCAAAGAGCGATTTGTTGTAGTCCTGTATCAGCGAAGACGGTATGATGTTCATCAGGCCCGAGTCACCCTCAAAGCACGTCGCGCGTATGTCGTTCGACGTCGGTGCCGTGACGAGCCACCTCGTGCCGGCGTATTTCCATGCCCGTATCCCAATCCAGTGGCTCGCGGTGTGCGTCTTGCCCGACCCTCGCCCTGCCAGCATCAGAAACGTGTCGTACTCGCCGTCCTCTGGCTCTCGTTGGTGCGCCAACGCCTCCAGCTCCCACCTGACCTGCCACAGCGCGGCCTCTAGCTGCGCCTTTGGCCAGTGCTTGTTGTTTTTTGCGAAGTTTGCGAGTACCGTTTCCTGTTTTTTGGTCAGCATATACCTAAAAATCCCTCTCCCGCGACAAACTCCCCGTCTGTGGCGATGTGTACGCACTGTTTTGGGACAATTTTTTCAACTTTTGTAACAAAACGTCTGCACTTAGCGACATTGTCATACATTTTCGTAAAGTAGAGCGAGAAAAAGGTGTTCTTTCCGTTCTGTAGCAGCCTCGTGACGTACCCAAGGCCCTCCAGGAGCTGCTGCTTGCGCCGTATTGAGCGCCAGTTGTCGTGTATCACCAGACCATCGCGTGAGCTTTCCGCTTTTTTGATGCTTTTTGCGTCAAATAGCCCGTCCAGCAGCGCCTGTCGGCTGTCTACGTCGCTCTCAAGGTATGATTGCGGTATCACGTCCGGCACCGGGGCCCCGGAGTGTATAAACGACTCCCTTACGCCGGGCCTAAAGGAGAACATCCACTTGCCCTTCTTCTTTCTTGCCAGGGTGAACCCCACCTCTCGCACCCGTCTCTGCATCTGGTTGTAGTCCCGGTTCAGTAGCCAGTGGCGGTTGGTTGGGGTGACCGTCGCCAGCCACAGGCCCACGACGTATGGAGGCACCGGCAGGTCGACCTGCGGGTACTGCAGGGGGCTCACGGCCTGCAGGGACCAGTTCTTGCGGCCCCTTGCATCCAAAAGCGGTCCCTTGTATAGCTCGAGGAATGTCTGCCTCTTTAGCGGGCGGCGAAATCTTTTCTGTGCAAACTTGTTGCCCTGGTTGTTGAACCAGGACTGCTGCCTCTCGCGCCACCGCTGGTCCTGCAGCATCATGCCCGCGTGTCGGTCGCCGACGATGCTGGTACCGTCCGACATGTGCACCCGGTAGCACTCGGTTGGTATGTAGCTCTGGACAGAGCCAACGGCCTGGGTACCGCCGCGGGGGTTGAACAGGACGTCTCCAGGTCGAAGGTCTGAGGCCAGCACCCACCCGCTAGGCGTCGGTAGTGGCGTGTCTGACGGTATCGCCATGTGCCTTTTGCCGCTTTCTTTGCCGGTCGTTTACGGTGGCCCTCTCCGATGCCAGGGGGTGCAGCCATATCTCGACGAAGTGTCCGTCCGATCTCCGCCTCTTGGTGTAGGCGAAGAACACGTACCCATCCAGGCGCGTATCGCCCCGGTGGAACACGTCGCCGGTGTCTGGGTTTTTTCGTTTCATCTCTATACCACTTATGCACCTTCCACAAAAATAAGGCCCCTCCACGAACAATCAATGACTTAGCGCTGTTTCTTAAGGCAGAGTGTCAAATGCCGCAGGTAGCGCGGGTAGCGCGGGTCAATTCCAGGTCCATACAGATATTTTATTTTTTATTTTTTAAAAAAGCTAATCAAGTCTACATAGACCTGCGCTACCTGCGCTACCTGCGGCAAATGAGAATAATTCTCATTTGGGCCCTAATAAAATCAATGACTTAGCTCTGACGCAAAATTTCGGTATAGAGAAAAAGATCCTCGCTCGTACCTGCGGCAACCTGCGCTACCCGCGGCAAATGAGAACGATTCTCATTTAGGTTTCATGCATTTCTCTATACTTCTACACGTACAGCAAAAAATACGGCAAAAATTGCCGGGCTAGCGATTTGTGTGGGCCCCGCCCCGGCCTGTCCGGACAGGACCCTAAAGGGGTGACGCACCGCAGCAAAAGCCCGCCCTGCCGATGTTGCACCGCACCATGTTAGTAAGCGCCCACTAACATTGTGCAGCGCAGCAATGTCGCAACGCACCAGCCCCAGCGAGCGCTCACTAACCTATATGCCGCACCGCAGCACCCCCAGTGTGCGCACACTAACCTATTTGGTGCCGCGCAATATGTCAGTGTGCGCTCACTAACATGCCGGCATGCAAGAATCGTGCCATGTTGCGCAGGCACGCATCTTGCCCTAGCAAGTATCGTGCCAAAGTGGCGGGGCGGGCGCCAGCATTTCACCATGCAGGAAAACGGCCACCACGGGGATATCCACAGCCAGCCAAGGGCAGGGGTACCCGGCAGCGCGCCAGCCCGCCAGCGGGGCTAAAAACGCGCGTGCGAGGCCTCGGCGCTGGGGTAGCGCATTGATCGGCCATCAGAGAGCGGCCCGCGCCCCAAAAGTACCCACGAAAAACCAGTAAGATGGAAACACCAACCACAACCAACAGGAGCACGACATGAGCAGAGACAGTCTTGGAATGGCAGGAAAGTACACCGTCTACCAGTGCGACGACGGCGAGGGCTACTACTTCGAGCACGAGCAATTCGGCGACGAGCGCGCCGTCCGGGTGGACGTGGACCCGGCCACCAAACAGGCCTTCGACTATGAGGGCATGTACGAAGTGCCGGCGCCGTGTTTGGCATGGCTTCGCGCCAACGGCGTGGGCGTCTCTGAAGTAGAATGACCAGCATCACTGACGAGGCCTGAATGGCCGAAACCCGCCCCAGCGGGTCTGATGCACAACCACAACGGGAGCAACACCATGACCAGCGACACAATCGACGCCGACGTTCAGGCACGAATCATCGAGCTATGGGACAAAGGCTGTCCCCTCGACATCCTCTGCGACGAGGTGGACATCGAACCGGAAACCCTTGCGAAGTTTTTGCGCGGCGAGGGCTACTGCGTATAACAGCGCCAGCATCACTGACGAGGCCTGATTGGCCGAAACCCGCCCCGGCGGGTCTGATGCATAACCACAACAGGAGCAACACCATGCCACACAAGACACTACTCACCGTCGACGCCAACGCCAAGACGGTAAAGGGCCAGCGATACGGGTTCATGACAGGCATTCTGTACATGGCCCCGGCGGACCTCTCCGGCGTCAACCTCTGCCCCATGGCCGACATGGCCGGGTGCAAGGCGGCCTGCCTGAACAGCGCCGGCCGTGGCGCCATGTCCAACGTCCAGCGCGCACGACTGTCCAAGGCCCGGTTTTTTATCGAGCAGCGCGCCGCGTTCATGCGCGTGCTCGTGGCCGACATCGAGCGGCTGGTCCGCAGCGCCAAACGCAAGGGCATGACCCCGCTCGTGCGCCTGAACGGCACGACAGACATCCGCTGGGAGACGATCAAGACAGACGACGGGCGCACCATTTTTGATCGCTTCCCCGGCGTGCAGTTCTACGACTACACCAAGATCGCCAACCGCCGCGACATCCCGGCCAATTATGACCTGACGTTCTCGTGGTCCGGCGTCGGTGCCTTCCCGGAGTACGCGAAGCGCGCCATCAGCGCCGGCATGCGCGTGGCCGTGGTATTCCGTGACCGTGGCACGATCCCGGCCAGTTTTATGGGCATGCGCACCGTCGACGGCGACGACAGCGACATCCGCCACCTTGACCCGCAGGGAGTCGTCGTGGCCCTCTACGCCAAGGGCAAGGCCAAGCGCGACGTCTCGGGCTTCGTCGTCGATCGCGTGATCCCGATCAAACTCGTGGCGTAATCGAGAGTGCAGCGGCCAGCCCTACGGGGCTGTCCAGTACACTTTCACAACAGGAGAATCACCATGGCATACTGGCTGGCAGGGACCAACACCAAGACAACGACAGGCCCAAAGTTTAGGACCAAACGAGAGGCGATCGAGTACGCGCGCCTAGTTTTTTGTGGCACGTTTTTCGTTTGGCAGGTAAAAGTACCCACGAAAAACCAGTAAGACACCAACCACAACAGGAGCAACACCATGCCGGACACACTGCAATTTGTAGATTACGTGCTGGAGTTCTACGGGCCCGGGGGCCTGTACGACTTGAGCGCCACAAGACAGGAAATACTCGAGGCAATCGCCATCAAGCTGACGTCCCGCCCCGACGCAAGCCTGGAGTGGTGCGGCGACTCAGTCGATCGCGAAAGCATTCGCGACATTATGCTATCCCGCCGGGAGGCATGAGAGTGCAGCGGCCGGGGTTCAATTCCCCGGCCAGTACACTTTCACAACAGGAGCACACCATGATTCACTACATCCTGCCCGCATGCAGCGGCCAATCGTCCGAGCGCGAGCGCAACGACTGCACCGTACGCGCGCTAGCCAACGCCACCGGCATGGCCTACGCCGAGGCACACGCCCTGCTCTCCAAACACGGCCGCAGGTTCAAGCGCGGGGCCTACTTCGGAAACTACTACAAGGCCTACCTCGAGGCCGGACTGACACTGCAGGGGGTCTACGGCGGCACCAGCCGAGCACGAGGCGCCGGCAGGG
>Ga0315900_10001265_pt1 | contig 40510 bp, 38 predicted proteins | sample LakEriMetagenome_FD_203521 | JGI IMG/M metagenome (GOLD analysis project Ga0315900, IMG submission 203521) | Freshwater fungal communities from buoy surface, Lake Erie, Ohio, United States - Buoy 12 MA114 | ecosystem: Environmental > Aquatic > Freshwater > Lake > Lake biofilm | place: USA: Lake...
CAGTGGGGGAGGTGGGGGGTGGGCCCGGAGGGGGGTGGGCCGGCGGGGAGTGGGTTGCTGGTGTGGGCGAGGGTTATCCGGCGGCGGGGCCGCTGGGGTTGCGGGGCGCGGCGGGGCCGGGGGGCTGTTGGGGGTGTGTGCGGGGGGCGGGCTGGGAGGCGTGCAGGATCCGGCCGCATTCCGGACAGGGCTGGGCGGCGGGCAGGCCTTGGAGGTTGTACCCGCAGTTGGGGCAGCGACCGGGGCGGGTGCGGGCGGCGAGGTACCACATCAGCCCGGCGAGGGCGGCGAAGAGCACTGTGGGGAGCCAGAGCGGCGCGACGGCGTAGCCCATGCCCATGATGCCGCTACGTTCAAACCACCAGAACATGTCGCTGGTGGCGTGGGTCGGCTCGACACGGATTGCGGTGGAGTCCAGCCCACCAGGATTGCCAAGCAGGCCGAAGGCCCCATGACCGACGACAAAGGCGGTGGTGGCGTTGATCGCGAGGTAGAAGTTGAACCAAACGGTGGCGATGTGGGTGAGCAGCAGCAGCCCGGCGAGCAGCGCGAAAACCCAGGCGAAGCGGCGGCGGATTGGGTGGATGCGGGCGGGCATGGTGGCCGCGGGACTGCTGCGAAATGGTAGTGGCGGGGGTCTCGGTCAGGTCACAACCGATGGCCGATGGAGCACGGTTCCGGGGGTCAGGCCGGAGATTCCAGCAACGCCCGCACGGAGGCGACGGTGTCGGCCTGCTCGGCGGGCTTGTCATCTCGGATGCGGGCGATGCGCGGGAAACGCAGGGCCAGGCCCGCGGCGTGTCGGCGGCTTTCCTGCACGCCCTGGAAGGCGATCTGAAAGACCATGACCGGCTTGACCGAGACGAACGCGCTGCTGCGGGCGCCGGGCAACTGGTTGGCGCGAATAAAGGCGTCCACGCGCGCGATCTCGGCATCGGTCAGGCCCGAGTAGGCCTTGGCGATGGGCACCAGGCGGCCCTGGCCGGGATGGGGGCCGGTCCACACCGCGAAGGTGTAATCGGTGTACAGCGCGGCGCGGCGGCCGGAGCCGCGCTGGGCGTGGATGAGCACCGCATCGATGGCGAAGGGGTCGAGCTTCCACTTGTACCAGCCCCGGGGCGTGGAAGATGGTGCCGCGTCGGGGTCGGTGGACTGGCTGTGCGTCTGCGGCTCGGAGTCGGCGTGCTCGTCGCTGTCGTCATCGTCGCCATCGGGGCCCAGAGCCGAGCGGCCGATGGTGTACGGCGCCTCGGCGTGCTTGAGCATCAGGCCTTCTGCACGCAGGGCCCGGGCGGTGGCGCGGCGCTCGGTGAGCGACGGCCAATCGGGCTCATTCAGCAGCGGGGAGAGCCGCAGCGGGCGGCCCGGGCTGGCGGGCGTCGCGGCCAGCAGATCCTCCAGGGCGGCGCGGCGGCGGCGGAGCGGCCAGGCGCGAAGGTCCTCGCTGTCGAGTTCCAGAAGGTCAAAGGCCACGAAGACCACCGGCACGTCGTAGAACAGCAGGCCGCCGCCTTTGGCCCCGGCGATGACGCGGTTGATGCGGGTCTGCAAGGCGGCGAACCCGAGCGGGCGGTCGCCGTCGTACGCCAGCAGTTCGCCGTCCAGCACGCACGGGCGGGGCAGATCGCCGGCGGCGGCGAGCACATCGGGGAAGTTGTCGGAGATGAGTTCCTCGCCGCGCGACCAGATGGCGATGCTGCGGGGGGTGTGGCTTGCGTCGCGGGCGATGAGTTGGGCGCGGATGCCGTCGAACTTCCACTCGGCCAGGAACTGGCTACGGGGGCCGAGGGTTTCGATGCGCACATCCGGCGGCAGCGGGCGGGCGAGGCAGAAGGGGTAGGGGCGGTGCGGCGCGGTGCTCGTCGCGGCGGTGTCGCCGGCGGGTGCACGGTCGGCGGCGTGTTCCGGAGCGGTCAGGCGGGCGAAGTCGGCGGGCGTGGGGTCCCATCGGCCGGCAGCGCGGGCCTCAACAACGGCGCGGGGCAGTTCGAAGGCCTCGGCCAGCGCCCGCAGCGCCAGCGTGCGCGACACCCCGACGCGGAAGGTGCCGGAGATGAGCTTGTGAAACAGGAAGCGCTCCGCGGCGGTGGGCAGCGTGGCCCAGGTGTCGCGCAGGCTGCGGGCACGGGCGGCGGGGCCAAGCCGGGCCAGCGGCACGATGCGGGCGGTGATCAGGTCGGCGAGGTTGTCGGAGACGGGCTGGGCGGCGGTGGGCTCAGAAGCACCACAGGCCGCAGGCGGGTCGGGCAGCAGCAGGGCGAGGGTCTCGCCGAAGTCGCCGACGGAGGCGAGGCATTCGTCGATGAGCCACTCAGGCAGGTCGGCCACTTCGGCGGCGGCGGCCCGCAGTTCGGACCGGGGCACCACCCGCTTGAGGCGGCGGCCGGAGAACAGCCACAGGGCCCACGCGGCATCGGCCGGGGCGGCCTGACGGAAGTAGGTGCGCAGGGCCTCGGCCTTGGCGGTGGTGCTGGTGGTGGTGTCCAGTCGGTGATAAAGGGCGGCGAAGCGGCGCATACGCTGAGATGGATGGTTGGAAGGCCCGTGACAGCACAGCGGCAGGCAGGCCGGCAGCGCAGCAGGGCGGCGGGCGCGGTGGCGTTGGCGGCCGGGCTGGGCGGCGGGGTGGTCTGGGGGCTGGTGGTGGCGGGGCTGAGCGGGTGCGACAAGGGCCACACGGTGGTGCCGGGGCTGGGGGCACAGAGTGCCGCGGAGACCTTCACGGCTTTGGCACCGGAGCGGGTGCGGGTGCATCCGCTGTCGCGCGTGGGGCGGGCGGTGGGGATGGGCCCGGCGTCGGACGCGGACCTGCGCGATGAGGATGCGCGGCCCAAACTGGTGCTGCACATCGAGGCGGTGGACGCGTGGGGCCGGAGCGTGCAGTGGCCGGTGGAGGTGGAGGTGCGCTGCGCCGGCGTGCGCGGACGGCCGAGCGGCGAGGAAGCGGGTGAACGCGGGGCAGTGGTGAACGCGGACGCGGCGGTGGTCTGGCGGCGGTCGCTGCTGACAGGGGAGGCGAACGCGGGGGCGTTTGACTGGATCTCACGCAGCTATGTGCTGGTGCTGGAACTGCCGGCCGAGTGGGGCGTGGGGCTGTACAAGAGCGGCGGGGCCGGCGGAGGTGGGGCCGATACCAAAACAACAAGTGCCGATGTCCCTGCGGGCGCAGACGCAGATGCGGTACTCCCGCTCTCGGTGACGGTGGACGTGCTGCTTCCGGACGGCACGATGCGGCGTCTGGAAGCGGGCGGCGAGGTGCGGGCGGGGGAGTGAGCGGAGTCCGGGCCGGGCGGCCTCAGCGGGCGTTGACCACGACGGTGCCGGCGAGCATGTCGTGCAGGGCCTGCTTCTTGGGGGTGAACAGGGCCATGAAGTAGCCGATCAGCAGGATGACCGCCGAGAGGATGCGGCCGAAGAAGCGGCCGGTGGCCCGACCGAAGGAGATCCGCTTGCCTTCAAGGTCGGTCACGCGGGCGCCGACGGCGAGCTTGCCGACGGTGGCCTGCAGCGGCGAGGACTCCATGAGGGCCCAGTAGAGCCAGGCGATGACCAGGCCGAGGAGCCGGAAGAACAGGTCGAGGCTCTCGGCCTGCTCGGCGGAACGAAGGAACAGGCCGAACACCAGACCGATGACAAACGCGGCCACATTGATGATCACGGCATCAATGATCGCGGCACCGCCCCGAAGCAAGAACCCTGTGTACGTCATGACGAACCCCTTGAAAGCCCGAGCAAGCGGGCCGACGTGAACGAAAAGCCGCCCCGCTACACAGCGGACGCGTGGCCTTGAGACTACCAGATGGGGCTGCGGCTGTCAAGGGGGTAGCGGGCAAGGGAGGTCTTGGGCAAGGCGGGTCGCCGGTCAAGGCGTCAGCGGCGCATCCGGGTCGGCCAGGCGATACGACGTGCTGCGGCCGCCGGCGTCGTTGCGGACCAGCACGCCCCAGGTCAGCAGTTCGCGGATGTCACGCAGGGCGGTGTCGGGCGAGCACTTGGCGAGCTTGCCGTACTTGGATGTGTTCAGGAAGCCCTCAAACGGGCCGAGCATGCGGGTGAGCACAGCGCGCTGGCGGAGGTTGAGCGGCAACGTGTTCAGGCGTTCCCAGTGATCGGCGGCCTGCCGGGCAGCGTTCTGCGCATCATCCGCACGCCGGATGGCGCGGAGCAGACAGGAGAGGAACCAGATCAGCCAGGGTGTGATGTCGGTGCTGGGGGCGCGCTGCTGGCGTTCCAGCACCAGGTAGTACTCGCGGCGTTCGGCCTGAATCTGCGCGGACATGCTGTAGAAGCGGTCGGGCGAGCCGTCGGCGCGGGCCAAGGCCAGGTCGGCGATGGCGCGGGCGATGCGGCCATTGCCGTCAGCAAACGGGTGGATGGTGACGAACCAGAAGTGGGCGATGGCGGCGACGAGCAGCGGGTCAAGCTCGGCGGCGGCGGAGGGGCCCGCGGGCTGGGCCGCGGGCGGCGGCCAGCCGTTCAGCCAGGCCAGGAAGCGCTCCATCTCGCCGGGCAGGCGCGCGGCGTCGGGAGCCACAAAGTGCACCCGTTCGGAGCCCATGGGGCCGGAGACCACCTGCATGGGTCCGGCGGAGGCGGGCCGCCAGGCGCCGACGGTGAGCGGGCGGTCGTGGCTGAGGCCGGTGGGGAACAGGGCGGCGTGCCAGGCGAGCAGGCGCTGGGCGGTCAGGGGCTGATCGGCGTTGCGGGTGGCATCGAGCGTGATGTGGACGATGCCCTCGACATCGCGGGAGGGTGCGGGCAGGCCGGCGGTGGGCAGACCGAGCCGCGAGGCGACCGAGGAGCGGACCTGGGCGGCGTCCAGCCGCTCGCCCTCGATGGCGGAGGTGGCCAGCGCATCAGCGGAGAGGGCATCAAGGGTGGCGGTCTGGCGGAGGTCAAAGCCGAGCTGGTTCATGCGACCGAGCAGGCGGCCCTGCTGGTGGCGGACCTCGGGCAGGAGCCTGGCCAGGGCCGGGGCCTGCCAGGTGAGGGCGGGCCAGTCGGGGTGAAGATGGATGAAGTCGATTCGCCGCATGTTTGCGGTGATTATGGCAGACGATGCGGCGAATAGCACGTAATCGCCGCAGATTTGCGGCGAATAACGGCGGGAATCGCCGCTTTGTGAGTATTTTGTTTGGTGTTTTACTGGATGAACCGCATGCGGCCGAAGTCGGGCATGAGGTTGGGGAAGTTGATGGCGCGGTCGAGCACGGGCACGGGGCCGCCGGCGGGGAAGTAGACGAAGAAGGCCTTGCCGATGAGCAGGTCGCGCGGGATGATGCCTTGGCGGTTGTCGGCGTTCATCATCCGGCGGTCCATCAGTTCGCTGACCCACGGGGCGGGCGGGCCGAGCAGGCGGGAGTCGACGGAGTTGGGGGAGTTGTCGCCGGCGACAAAGAACTGGTCGTCACGCAGGGTGACGACGCTTGCGGGGCTGGTGGCGTTGGCGGGCAGGCCGACGCGGGGGCCGCTGTTGTACGTCGCGGGCTGGTAGTGCAGGTCGCGGTCGATGGCGACGTGGGTGAGGGTGACGGGGCCGCCGGCCAGGTCCCACTTGACCGAGGGCTTGCGGTACAGGTCCGGATCGGCCAAGATGTTGCCGGAGGTGCCGCTCTGCAGTTCGGCCAGTTCGTTCAGCGTGCGGCCGGTGGCGAAGTTGATCCGCTCAGCGGGGGACCAGTTGTAATTGGCCTGGGCCACCTGGCGGCCGTTGATGATCAGGCGGAGGGACTGGTCCACATGCCAGAACTCGATGGCGACGGGCTTGCCGGGGGTGAGGATGGTCTGGGTGTTGGCCAGGTCGCTGGCCAGTTCGTCCCAGGAGGATTCGGTGGCGTCGGCGGAGGAGGGGGCTGTGGGGGCCTTGCGCATGAGCAGGCGGGCGACGTGGCCCCCGCTGATCTCGGCGGCAAACTGGTGGCCCCGCGCGGTGATGACCGGACGGATGATGTAGTTGCTGGGGTCGGCGGACTCGGGCAGGATGACCGCGGCACGGACGCGCAGGTCAGCTATGGGGTAGTGGCGGAACTCGCGCCCGGGCGGGGACTGGTTGTACGCGTAGCGGTCGACCAGAGAACGGTCGGTGGCCTGGCGAACGCCCCGGCCGAAGGTGATCTCGCGGGTGAACGGCGCGGCGGAGTCCCAGTACAACTGGGTGGGCTGGGTGCCGCTGTAGCGGAAGACGCCGATCTGGCCGTCGGCGGGGCGGTCGGCGGTCGGCGCCGCGGCGGGATCAGAGACGGACCAGTTGGGGCCGTCGCCCCGCCAGGGCATGCGGAAGCCGGAGACGAGCTTGCCCGGCCCGCCTTCCAGCGGGGCCATGGCCGAATCAAAGATGGGCTGCCAGACGGCCTTCTCAGCCCGAACCGGTTTGCGGGCGATGCTCCAGCCATCGCCCATCCACGGGTTGACCTCATCGGGCTTCACCGCCGAGAGCGGGCGGGTGAACACGTCGCCGTCGACGATGGCCAGTTGCTCGCCGGGCAGGCCGATGAGCCGCTTGATGTAGTTCTCGTTCGGGTTGGTGGGGTTCTTGAAGACCACCACGTCGTAGCGGGTGGGGTCGCGAAGGGCGTAGAGGTACTTGAGGACCAGGATGCGGTCGCCGGCGAGCAGGGGCACGTCGGTCCGCCGGAGGTCCTCGCCGGAGACGGGGTCGGTCAGGTCGACCGGGGGTTCAGACCCGGTGCGGCCCTGGATGGAGCGGGGGATGCGGGTCTCGGGGGTGACGGGGTCCTCGTACCATGGGCCGACGGTGAAGGTGGCCCCGGTCTGCGGCGAGGTGACACGCATGTGGGCGCCCAGCAGGGTGGGGGCCATGGAGCCGGTGGGGATGATGAAGGCCTCGATGACGAAGCCCCGGAAGACGAAGGCCACCACGAAGGCGATCAGGATGGCGATCAAGGTGTCCTTGATGCTCTCCTTGGGCGGATGAGAACGGGTGGCGGCGTGGGCCATGGCGGAGGAGGTTAGGGAACAGTGATGCGGAAAGAGGTGTGATGGCGGGCCGATTGGCGGGAAGATGGGGTGGTCAACGGGTGGGCGGGGGCAGGCGGGGGGAGGTGTCGGCATCGCGCTGAGCGGCTTGTGGACAACTGCGGGAGAGTCGCGCGGTAGCCGGCGGCGCAGCCGACAGGGGGTGCTGGATGTTCGGGTGCGTGACGGTGGGTCGGGCTGTCAGTTGCGCGGGCTCAGAGGGGGAGGGATGTCGGTACGCGGGCGCAGATGACAGCAGGTGACAGGGCGTTCACCCCGGGTTCCACATCGGCCCGAGAGGCAATCGGAGCGGCATTTCTCGGGCCCCGCACGGGGTGTTGTGGGGGGAATGCACCAAGCGACAGCGCTCTGTATCTCTACGACGAGTCTTTCTCTTCTGTATTGAGATAAAGAAGACCGGCCTTGCAGACCTGAGCACGCCCCGGCGGGGACGAATCCCCGACGGCCCGATGTCATGGGGCGATGACCCCAGCGGGCAACGCCGGCACAACCGGAACCGAACAGCATTCGGGCAGGGAGTGGGTGGCCCGGAGGTTTCCACAGCGGTGTGCATCATGTGGGGATAGATGGGCTGGGCGGGATGGTGGGGGGTGCGGCGAGTGTGGCGGGTGTGGGGGGTGTGGGGGGTGTGGGGGGTGTGTCGACGGGCGACGGGCGGGGCGTGGGGAAGGCCGTCCCGCACTCGGGGCAGACCAGCAGGCCGCCGACGCCCAGGGCGTACTGGCAGTTGGGGCAGAGGCCCTGGGCAAGCAGGTCCGGCCTTGGCGGCAGCCAGGGGCGCTCGGCGGTGCGGAGCATCGCGATGACAAGGGCGGCGAGCAGGGCCGGAACGAGGAGCCAGCGTGCGAGGGCCTCAGCGACGGGCGGGATGCTGGCGATGAGGGTGCCGGAGGAGGCGGTGAACGGAGAGGTACCCCAGCCTTGGGTGGAGGTCGGCCAGGGGTTGGTGCGCAACAACCACAGTACATCACCGGTTGCCCGGGAGCGTGCGGCGGCAAAGTGGTCCATGACGCTGGGCGAGGGGTAGTCCAGCGTCCACTCCACGCGCACGCGGCGGGCTGTGCCGAGCGCGGTGGTGACCTTGCGAGCGCGGACGTGCAGCGAGTAGCCGCCTTGCTCCGAGGTGTAGGCGGTGCTGCTGCCCAGCCAGCCGGAGTCGTCGGTTTCGGTGAGTACCGATGCGAGGGCGAGCAGGGCGAGGAGCATGGGGATCCACACCCGCATCCTGAACCAGCGCGGCGCGGAGGTGCTCAGGATGAGCGAAAGAACGCGGCGCATGAGTGGGGGACGGCCAAGCCGGCGAGGGGCGTTACAGGTACTGCACACTGATACGGCGATGGGCCGTCGCCGGGTCCACGAACTTCAGGCCGACGGCGACAGTGGGACGGTGCGGAGATGATGAACTCGTGTCAGCGAGCTGGTCGGGCGAGAATCACGGCGATGGTTCCATATGCCGGGCCGTCAAGAGCCGTCAGGTCATGCTCGATGTCGATCTGCGGGCCGAGCTTGCTTGCCCACCAGCCATCTGGGAGTTGGCGGGCGGCGTGGGTTGGTGTGCCCTGCGCGTCGGTATAGATGGCAACCTTCTGTGTGCTTGACTCAACCGAGGCGTTGGTGCGATGGACGTATCCCATAAGTCCATAGGCACGAACGAAGGCATCGATTGTCTCGCTTCGCTCGATGTCTGGGGGCCAATAGAATTGGCCCTGAGCATCGGGCCACCACCAGCGGTCGGTGTCTTCCGCTGCCCAAGCGATGCAGTTGTACCCCTCGTCGTATGGACTGGTAGGACGACTGTTTGCCTCGGTGAGACGAGGAAAGGGCACCTGAAGCGCACGCACCAGGTCCTGAAAGGTCATGGCTGAATGAGGCCCTTGATCTCTCCCCAGCGAAGCCACGCGGCCCTCATCTTCTTGATGGAGCCCCGGTCGGCCGGAACGACGGGGTCCTGATTGGAGATGGCCTTGAGGGCCCAGTACCAGTGACCGGAGTTCTGTCGAAGATCCTCGAGGATCAGCGGCAACGCGTCAGCGCCCATCCCGATGATCGCCTGATAGGCCGGATGCATGGCGGCCTGCGACGCGGAGGAGAGCCACTGGGTGTCCGCGCGCCACTGCTGGGCGAGCAAGCGGAAGCGTTCGCGGCGCGGGTCGGGTTGGTTGGAGGCGGGGAGTGTGTAATGAACGTTGATGTCGCGAAGATGCTGCTCGAGTCGCATCGACTGGGGGCTGGCACCCGCGGCCGAGAGCGTCAACAGGAGACTGGTCGACCCTACCTGTGTTGGGGTGCTTCGGGCTGACGGCGCCCGGCGGGCCGGGGAGACGGACGCTGTGGTCATTTGAATCGCTCCAGAGCGGCTTCGGTGAGACTTCCGAAGAACAAGCGGTTCTTCACATCCCGCAGGTTGTCCAGCGTCTTCCACAAGTCCTCGTCGTGGACGCCATGGGGTCGCTCAGAGAACGCATCCAGATCAAAGAGGCACTCGCCGGCGTTGCCCTCCATGGACTGCGTGACGATCGCAACAGCCTGGTGCTCTTCAAACGGGATGACGACGCGCAGCAGGTAGCCGGCAACAGCTTGCGGGAGAGCTTGGCCGATAACGAAGTTGGTCAGGAAGGTGTGCTCGAACGGCTCGCCGACGGGGATCTGCACTCGGTTGATGAACCTTGAGGCGACGCGGGTGACCTTGGTGGGGTTGGCGGCGGCGACATACCGCGTCCATAGGTCGGTGGCTTTGGCCTTGAGGTCGACCCATGTGACGTACGGCTGAAGTCGGGAGACGGTGAATCCATCCAGTCGGAACTGGACGACCCACTTCTCGTCTGTGGAGCGGAGGAGCAGACCGTCGGGTTCATGAACGGCGGTTGAGATGCTGGGCGATGCTTGGGGGGGGAGGTGGATCTGGCCGGACCAATGATGCAGAACTGTTCTCGAGGGAAAGTCGGCGGCGAGTTCGTCACCGGCTGATTGCAGGGCAGCCATCGTGATGGCTGGCGACCGCTCGACCCGGATGTCGATCAGGCCCTCAACGATGGGGGCTTTGGTGAGCTTGGGCCAGGTGCTGGTCGTCATTGCGGGAACTTCCGGGTCGATCGCTGCCACTGGATAAGGAACGATAGCCGGTCGCGGTAATCAGGGCCTGAAGCGGGGCGCGACGATGGTCGGTGAATGCGGCTTGGCGTTACAGGTACTGCACACTGATACGGCGATGGGCCGTCGCCGGGTCCACGAACTTCAGGCACACCACCATGTAGCGCAGGGCGTCGGCGAAGTGGTCGGGGCCGTCCTTCACCGGCGTCTGGCTGGTCAGCGAGCGGAAGCGGTAGCGGCCGAGCGCAGAGATGAGCCGCGGGCAGCGGGGGTGGATGAGCAGCCGGGGCGGCAGTTGTGGTGCCCCGGACTGTGGGCCCGGTGAAGCGCTGGCGGACTCCATGAGCAGGCGGACGCGGTCGATGCCCCGCAGGATGGCGAACTGGTCATCCTCGGGGAAGACGAACGGGATGCCCAGGCGTTGCTGCATCCGCTCGACGGTGGAGCCGGGGGCGGCGACGGTGTGCTGGCTGCAGGCGCGGTCGATGTACACCGTGGAGGGCGTGGGGAACGCGCCGGAGGCGAGGACCTGCACGTAGTGCTCGTCGGTGGTGCCGTTGTGGGCGTACTCGTGGGTGATGCGGACGTTCCAGCCGTCGGTCCACGCCCAGAGGATGACCGTCAGGCCGGCGAAGCCCGAGTCCATGCCGGCGACGATGCGGACGTGGGACGGGGCGAGGTCGGCATCGGCGCTGACGTGCACGGCGGGGTCAAACGCGGGATAGACCGACAGCGAGCGGCTGGTTCGCAGGCAGAGCATCTCGGCCTCCCAAGTTGAAAGAGGCACGCGGGTGCGCATCAGGGGCAGATCCTCGGCGAGGACGTGCCCGGTGTGGTCGGGCGGGCGGTGCTTCAGGCGGCCCTGGCACCAGGTGACGACCACGCACGTCTCGCACGGCACGTGGGCCGGGCAGACGCCGGCGACATCAAGCACGCCCCACTTGAAGAGCGTGCGGGCGGTGAAGGGTGCCGCGGGGTCGGGCGCTGGCGATGGCTGCAGGATGGGGAGCGGGTGGCTGGGGGGTGCGGAGGATGTGGAGGGTGTGGGAGGTGTGGAAGTTTGCGTGCCGGCGGTGCGCTGGTGATCGGTCGTGTGGGCGGTGGAGATCAGGTCGTGCATCAGGCCGAAGGGGTTCTGCATGGTGGAGAGGGCGTGGATGGCGGGGCGGACGCGCTCGCCCCAGGGGCCGCGGAGCGGCAGGGATCGGGTGGTGAGCTGGGCGGCGTCCCAGAGTTCGGGCTTGAAGAGGTCGACCTCGTCGCAGTAGACCTTCTGCACGCGCACGCCCCGCACGGAGGTGTGCGACGCGGCCAGCACGTGGGCGAGCGAGCCGTTGGGCAGGGTGAGGCTGTGGAGCGTGAAGCGGGCGTCGGCCGGCGGCGCGGCGCTGCGGGCACGCTGGTAGCCGAGGCGTTCGGTGAGGTCGGCCAGGTGTTGGAACAGGCGGCGGGCCTGCTGCAGCGAGCCGCCGAGCAGGGCAAGGGTGATGCCGGGCTTGAAGTGCATGTCGAGCAGGGCTGCGAGTGCGGCGAGGAAGGTCTTGCCGCCTCCGCGGTTGGCCCAGACGACGCTGTCAACCGCCCAGCGGGCGCCGGAGGCGGGCGTGGTGTTGGTGTTCTGCACAGCGGCGGAGAAATCCACACCTTCGAAGAACGTGTGGACAAGAAAGGCGAAGGGCGCGGTGTGCCCGTCGATGAGTGGGTGGGTGCCGGGGTGGATGTGCAGGTGGGTGCGGATGAAGGCGAGCAGTTGCGCGGGCGTGCTCGGGACGGGGTGGGTGAGGGGTTGAGCGGCGGGTTCGGTGTTGTTGTTGTGATCGTCGGGGTCATCGCGGTTGGGGTGGTCGGCATGGGGCGGATCGCTGAGCATGGGGCGCTCCGGTTGCGTGGGGGGTGGGGGGGGTTGGGGTTGGGTGGTGTGTGCGTTCAGGCGGTGGTGTCGGCTGGTGGCAGCGGCGGCAGGCTGGGTTTGGGGGCGACGAAGACCGGCCGGTGGATGGGCGGGCGGTGGGCCAGGGCGTGCAGCAGCGTGAACAGCGGGGCGCGGGCGTAGGGGCGTGTGGCGCTGGAGGCGGCGGCCCAGGTTCGCAGCGCGCTCTCGAGCGTGGGGAGCACGCGGGGGGCCAGCAGGGCCGGGCAGGCGAGCAGGTGCAGCGGGATGTCGTGCTCGGCGAGGGCAGTGCGCAGCGCCTGGTCGTGCAGGGGCAGGGGCGTGGGGATGCGGGCGAAACCGGCGGCGAGGAACAGGGGCGAGAGCGAGCCCATGGCGGCGACGGCCTCGGTGAGCTCGGTGAGGGGTTGGCGGAGGTACGCCCGCAGCAGCGCGGTGGCGACGCCGGCGCCCCGGTACGCCGGGTGCACGATGACGCGCGAGACGGTGCGCAGCAGCGCGTTGGCGCGGGCGGCGGCGGTGGGGTTGTCAACCCCGGCGAAGAGCGCCGGCCAGGCACGCTGCCGCCAGGGGGCGTTGAGCACGGGGAATGAGACGGTGAGCACGGCGACGACGGTGCGGCGGTGGTCGTCATGCGCAGCAATGACGCGGGCGAGTGTGGCTGGCGGGTGGGGCAGGTAGTGGTACGGCGCCAGTTCGGCGAGCGCGTGCGGATCGGCATGGCTGAGGCGCAGTTGCAGATGGGGGAGGTTGATCAGCATGGGCGGGACCTTCCGTCTTGGGTGATGTGGATGTGCAGATCGGGCTTGAGGGCGGGGGCGATCTCTTCGCGGCCGGTTGCCAGCAGCACGCGGACGGAGGTTGCCTGGGCGGGTGCGGTACGCCAGCGGGCCAGCGCTGCGCACAGCGAGAGGGCGGTGGGGGTATCGAGCGTGGAGGTGAACTCATCAGCAACCAGCAGCACGGCGGTGGTGGGGGCGAGTTCGGCGGCGCGGTGGAGGGCCAGCGCAAGATCAAGCCTGGCGCGCTGGCCGACGGAGAGCATGCCGACGCGGGCGAGAACGGCGCGATGATCCGCCAGACCTGCCGAGGAGAGGCAGGCGAGCCAGGCGTGCAGATCGGGCGGGCCCAGATCGGCAACAAAGGCGTGGCGCGATGGCCGGGCGGCGCCGGTGCGAACGACGGCGCAGGCACCTTTGGCCATGGCGCGGGCGATGGCGCAGCAGCGGGCCAGCAGGCGCGACTTGCCGCCCCCGGAGGGGCCGGTGATCAGCGTCAGCGTGCCGGGGTGCAGGTGGCGCAGCAGGGCGCGGGCGTGGCGCGAGGCGGGGGCGGGGAGTGTGGGTGGGGGACGCGGGGGCGCGTGTGTGACGTGGACGGTGGACGGTGTTGGCGGCGCGGGCGGTGTGGGCGCTGGCACGGTGCGCGAGGGCGGCGGCGTGATGATGCGGCCCTTGGCCGTCAGCGGCAGGCCGAGCAGGAGCGCGGCTTGCAGGTGGCGCACCGAGGGCGCGCGATCGTGAGCGGGCATGGGGGCCTCCTTGGGTGCGGGGGGTGGGGGGAGACGGGAGGTGTGGGGGCGGGCGTGTACGTGCGGGCGTGCGGGTGATGACGCGCGAGCTCAGGCGGCGTCGGCGGCGGGTGAGCCGTGTGTGGGAACGCTCGCGACCGATGGGCCGGTGCGCCTTGGCAGCAATGCCAGGATGGCGCGACGGTGCCGTCGCAGGGTGGCGATGGGCAGGTCCAGATCAGCACTGGCCTGGGTGAGCGAGCGGCCGTGCAGGAACAACGCGCGGGCGCTGGGGCGAAGGTGGGCCGGCAGCGCCGGCAGCAGCGCAGCGACCAGCGCGAAGCGGGGCATGGCCAGGCGTTCAAGCAGGCGGGTGCAGCGGCGGCGCACCGCGTGCACGGAGCGGCCGGTCAGGCGGGCGAGTGCCGCGTGGCTGGTGCGCTGCAGCACGGCGGCGCGGAGCAGTGCCGCGTCCTCCGGCGGGAGCAGGTCGGCATGGGCGGTGACCAGGCGGCGGCGGGCGACCTGCCAGGTGGGGCGGCTGATGCTGTAATGCGGGAGGGGCGCGGGGGGGCGGGCGGCAGCGGCGGACGAACCGGGGCGGGTGGAGACGGGGTGGGTGGAACCGGGGTGGCTGGACATAGAACGAACCCTCCTCTGGAACAACGGCCGATGTCAGAAACCAAACTCACACCGAACACAGAGATTGTGCAGGGAAGAACGGCCTTGAGCAAGGTCTTGTTCGGTGTACGGACGGTGGAAACTGACAGGACCGTGTCATCCCCCGATGTGGGGTATTGGCGGGAAGCAGGAGGGTTCAGCGACGGGTGCGGGTGGTTGGTCCGGGCAACCATCCCCCGGCGGGCGGGGCAAGGAGTGCGGCCATGGACGGCACGCGGCACAGGACCAGCTGTGGGGCAGGAGTGTGGTCAGGTACGCGGTCGCGCGGGTTTGCTTCGCCCTGGCTGAGCGGGGTGGTGCTGATCGCCGGCGCAGCGCTGGTGGTGCTGGGCGGGTGGCGGCTGCATCGCGCCGAGGTGGAGATGGCCAGCGCGCTGGCGACGGCGGCGCAGGCGGAGGCGAACGCGGGCGAGAAGGTGGTGGAAGTGGGGCGGATGCTCGAGGCGATGGACCTGGTGAGCGTGGTGCTGGGGGTGACGGTCCGCAGCGAGGCGATTGACAGCAGTTGGCGGGGGGAAGTGAGCGCACAGGTGAGCGTGCCGGCGAGGTTGTATTACGGCGTGGACCTGAAGACCGCGCGGGTGGAGCGGCGCACGCTGGGCCCGGGCGTGGAGCAGTTTGTGGTGACGGTGGACCGGCCCAAGCGGCTGGCGGGGGAACTGGTGACGGGGCTGGAGAAGACGGACCTGACGCTGGGGTGGCTGCGGTTCCGCTCGCGTGCGGGCGAGTATTACCTGGGGGCGGCACGCAAGGGGCTGAGCGGGGCGCTGGATGCGCTGGTACTCAGTGCGCAGGACATGGCCAGCGTGGAGGAGCAGAGCCGCGAGCGGATCGTTTCGCTGGTGCGGATGGTGGCCGGTCGGGGGGCGCTGGTGGAGGTGGAGTGGAAGTGAGGGGCGGCGTGTGCGTGGTCACTCGGGCAGGCTGATGCGGCGCAGGGCCTCGGGCACGGGGCCCTTCCAGGCGAAGGCGTGGGTGAAGCTGTTGGCCAGGCAGTGGCCCAGATGCTCCACGCCGATGACGTCGCGGACGAGCAGGTTCTCGTACTCGCCGGGCAGGCGGACGTTGTGCAGGCCGGCGTTGTCGGTGCAGATGGCGATGGGCACGCCGGCATGGCGGCAGCGGTTGAAGACCTCGCGCAGGTCGGTGTAGTCGCCCAGCGTGCCGGTGCGCAGATAGGTGGTGGGGCAGACCTCCAGGCAGACGCCGGCCTTGGCCAGGCGGGGCAGAAGCCGCGGGAAACGCAGGGGAATCTGGATGCCGTGCCCGATGCGGTCCAGGTAAGGCAGCAGGCGGGGCTCGCAGCCGGCGGGGGTTTCGTACAGGTGGGCCGTGGTGCGGATGCCCAGCGAGCGGGCGAGGCGGAACAAGCGCACGAACTCGCCGGCGCGGGCCTTGTACGCCTCGTTGGGGCCGGCCAGATCCACCGCGCACACGTGCTTGCGGAGGTGGCGGTCGGCGGCCAGACGAACGATGGCCTGGTTGACCTCCAGCGGCAGGGCCGTGTGCATGCAGAGGATCTGGCTGAAGATCAGCGGGTAGCGGGGCTGGCTGGCGGCGGCGGCGGCGATGATCTCGATGACCGAACGCATCTGATCAATGCGGGCGGCCTGCGGGAGGGCCTCGTCGGTGCGGTTGTAGGGCGTGTGGCGGAGTTCCATGTAGGCGAGGTTGTCAAACAGATAGGCCCCGCGGACCAGGCGGGTGACGTAGTAGAACAGGTGCGGGTCGGCGGGCCGCTGGAGCGACTCGACGAGCTTGTGCATCTTGAGGTAGTCGGCCAGATCGTGCCGCTTGCGGGTGAAGAAGCGTTCGAAGGCGGCGTAGGTGCAGTAGCGGCGGAGCAGGGGGTGCCGGTCGGCCTGCATGCGGGCGTAGAGGATGTTGGGGAGGATGGCCCCGCCCAGGTGCAGGTGGAGCTCGGCATACAGGCCGAAGTTGGGCGGGGCGGGGACGGCGGACTTGGCGGGCAGCGCAGCGGGCGAACGGCGGGGCATTGGGCAGAGTATGGGCGGGCGGCGGCGAGCCGGGGGGATGAGGGCTGCCGGTGTGAGGGTTGGTGGAGCGGCCAACGATGGCGGCGTGGGATGAGGAAGGGGGGGCAGGAGCGGCGGCCATGGACGGCGAAGCACGCGGAGACAGAGCGCAGATGGGCGGGGGTGCGCAGGCGGGTGCGCGCGGGGGTGTTGGCGCCTGGGCGGTGTGGCTGTGGCGCAGCAAGTGGGGGCTGCTGCGGCTGACGCTGGCGGGGGCGCTGGTGTGGGTGGTGGTCGCCGACAGCGGGGCGCGGGTGGCCCGGCGGGCGCTGGCGAGCTTGCCGGGGTACGACTTTGCCGCTGAGGTGCGGGCCTTGCGGGGCGAGGGGCGGCTGGGTGAGGCCCACACGCTGGCGCAGGCGTGGGCGGCCTCGGCCGGCGAGCGGGGGGCGGCCCAGGAAGCGGCCGAGGCGGTGGCGGCAGCCAGCGCCATTCGCGCCGAGCAGGAGAGCGTGTGGCGGAAGGTGACCGATGTGGGGCGGGGGGCGCTGACGGGCCGCGGGGAGACGCTGGCGGAGTTGCTGGGGGCGATCGGGGCGGACTTGTTTGTGGTGGGGGACGTGCGCGATCTGCTGATTCAAGGGACGCACCTGGCGATGGACGGCGAGGCCGACCCGGTGATCGTGGCGCTCTCGGGCGTGGGGCTGGCGACCACGGTGGTGCCCATGGTGGACTGGGGCCCGGCGGTGCTGAAGGTGGCGCGCAAGGCGGGGGCGATGGGGGCCGACCTGGGTGCGGACATGGTGCGGCTGGCGCGCAGCGATGTGGACGGCATCCGCCGCGTGGCGCGGCAGGCTGGCGTGCTGGCGGCCCAGGCCTCGCCCGGGGGCGCGCTGCGGCTGTTGCGGCACGCCCGCAGCGCTGACGATGTGGCGATGCTGGCGGCGTTCGCTGAGAAGCACAGCGCGGGTGCCAAGGGCTTTGTGGCCTTGCATGTGACCGGTGAGGCGGGCGTGGACACGCTGCGGGCGGCGCGGCAGGCGGAGGTGGCGGCCCAAACGGGAGCCAGCGCGGGGGCAAGCGCAGCGGCGAAGGCCGGCGCCCGCGGGGCGGCCAGCGTGGCCGATGCCGAGCGGGTGGTGCTGGCGGCGGCGGAGAAGGGGCCGGCGGGGGCAGCGCTGCTGAAGCGCGGGGCGCTGGCGAAGATGATGCGGCCGCACCCGCTGATCGGGCTGGCCAAGGGGGTGTACAAGGGCACGGTGCCGGCGGCGATCACGCGGGCGCTGGACTGGCTGGGGGATGCGTGGTGGTGGGCGTTGCCGGCGGCGGTGCTGTGGGCGGCGGCGGAGGTTGGTCTGCTGGCGGCGCGCCGGCCACGCGGTCGCGGGTTACGCTCGGGTGAGCAGAAAGGACGCAGCCAGTGAGCCAGTCGCGCCAGCCAACCCGGGTGATTCTGTTGGGCAGCACGGGGTCGATCGGCACCCAGACGGTGGAGGTGATCGAGCACTTGCGCCGCCATGGCGAGCCCTTTGAGGTGGTCGGGCTGTGCGCCGGGGGCAGCAACCTGGGGCTGCTGGCCGAGCAGGCGGTGCGGCTGGGCGTGCCGGGGCACAAGGTGGCCATCGGGCGGGCGCCGGCGGGTGGGGGGGGCGGGAGCACGGAGTTGCCTGCGGAACTGCGCGGCGCAGTGTGTGGTGCGGGGGCGGCGGAGGCGCTGGTGCGCGAGACGCCGTGCGACGTGGTGGTGGCGGCGATGGTGGGGGCCAGCGGGCTGGGGGCGACTCTGGCGGCGGTGGAACTGGGGCGGCGGGTGGCGCTGGCGAACAAAGAGACGCTGGTGGCAGCGGGGGGGATCATCGTGCCCGCGGCGGAGAGGACCGGGGCGGTGCTGCTGCCGGTTGACAGCGAGCACTCGGCGGTGTGGCAGTGCTTGCAGGGGCGGCACGGCTCGGCGGCGGCGCGGGCAGGTTCGGCGGGGGCGTGTGTGCCGCCGATGCGGTGCGACGGCGAGGTGCGGCGTGTGATTCTGACCGCCAGCGGCGGCGCATTGCGGCACCTGAGCGCCGAGGCGGCGCGACGGGCGACGCCAGCGGAGGCGCTCAAGCACCCGACTTGGAGCATGGGCGCCAAGGTGACGATCGACTCGGCGAGCCTGACCAACAAGGCGTTTGAACTGATCGAGGCGCACCACCTGTTCGGGCTTGAGCCTGAGCGGCTGGCGGTGGTGATCCACCCGCAGTCCCTGGTGCACTCGATGGTGGAGTTCGCTGACGGCAGCGTGATGGCGCAGATCAGCCCGCCGGACATGCGGCTGCCGATCCAGTACGCGTTGACGTTCCCGGCGCGGGTGGAGGGCATCGCGCGGCGGGTGGACTGGTTGGGGCTCGGGGGTGGGAACAACCCGATGGCGCGAATGGAGTTCAGCGTGCCGGAGGCGGGGCGGTACCCGGCGCTGGCGGCGGCCGAGCGGGTGATGCGCGTCGGCGGCACCAGCGGGGCGATCTTCAACGGGGCCAGCGAGGTGGCGGTGGAGGCTTTTCTTGCAGCCGGGGGGGTTGGGGGGTCGGGGGGGTCGGGGGCGATGCGTTTCGGCGAGATGGCCGACGTGGCGTGCGCCGCGCTCGAGGGCGTGCCCGCCGGGCCGGCGCACAGCCTGGCCGATGTGCTGGCGGCGGACCGGGCGGCGCGGGAGTGGGCGCGGCAGTGGCTGGCGCGGGCGGGGTTTGGCGAGCAGGTGGGCGTCAGCAGCAGAGCGGCGCGGTGAGCGGGGCCGGGCGCTGCCCTGCGCGTGGGCGCGGAGCGCTACGCCGAGGAGCACATGCAGTTGCGGCTGTGAGTTGCTTTCAGGCCGTCGCCGCTTCAGCGGCCGTGCGGAGCAGGCTGGGCAGACGGCCGACGAGCGCCCCGTGCGTGAAGCAGGCGCGGACGCGGGCGGCCATGGCGGCGCTGAGCGCCTCGCGCCGCTGCGGTCGCTGCAGCAGGGTGAGGATGTGGGCTTCAAGCTCAGCCTGGCTGGCGAAGGTGGTCTCTTCCAGATCGCCCATCAGAAACACCGCGTCGGCGGATTCGTCCAGCCGCTGCAGGCGGTCGGCCGGCGGCGTGGGCGTCCACGGGGCTTCATCGAGCATGAACCAGTCGAAGCCGTGCTCGCTCAGCGGGCCGTTGCCGGTGTGAATTCCGGCGCCGCGGAGCGTGCCCCAATGGCCCAGGCGAGCCACCTGTGCCGCGGCACGAAGCGCCAGCGGGTGATCGGTCACGCGGATCAGCCCCCGGCCGTGATCGCGCGGGTGCGCTGGGTTCCACTCGCACACGTCGGCGGTGTGCCCCTCGGCCCGCAGCAGGCGGCGCACACCGGCGAGCAGATAGTCCAGATCGTCATGCTTGCGGCGCACCAGCGGCAGCCCGCCGGAGAGCGCACACTCGAGCACACGCTGGTGGTGGCCCCCGCCCACCGCGGCATGCAGGTGCACCATGGCCCCGGCGTAGCTGGCGCGAAGTCCGTCGCCGTGCTGCAGCGGGCCCCGGGCGAACTCGGCCAAATGTGGGTGCTGCTCCCAGCCGTTGCCGTGCAGGTGCAGCCGCAGGTTGTGTCGGCGGGCGATGTCGGCCGCCCAGCGGAGCATCTGGTGGCGGAGCACACGCTCAGCAAGCGGGAAGACCGCCGAGGAGAGCAGGGCCGCGTGGAAGGCCGGCTCGGTGGGCACGCCGAAGAGTTCATCGGTGGCGGCGCGGCAGGCCAGTTCGATGTTGCCGCCCAGGTTGGCCGAGACGGCCACGCCCAGACCGTTCAGGGCGGTCACGCCGCCGCAGCGGTCCACCGCGTCGGTGATCGCCGGCCAGAGATGGTCGAGCAGTTGGCGGACCTGATCGGGCCTGAGGCGGCGACCGGCGAGGGTGAGCGTGGTGCGTTCGGGCAGTTCGGCCAGCAGAGCCTCAGCGGGCTGGGACTGGTGGCTGACATAGGCGATCTCGCACGTGAACCGGTGCGGGGTGGTGTGGACGGCCGGGGGGGGAACGGGCAGGGGTGTGACGGCTGGCGCACCGGCGTGAAACTTGCGTTCACTCACCAGCACCGGGCAGGTCAGCGACCGCTGCACGGGCCAGTTGAAGTCGCGGATGAGCGCGTCGAACACATGACCGACGACCACGTCCATCGGGCCGATGCTGGCGCCCATCTGCTGCGAGAACAACTGCGGCATCGCGTCCTGAATCCACGTCACCACCGGCAGACCCGCCGGCAGCGTGTCGCCCAGCAGGGCGCGGGTGTAGTTGATCAGCACCACCACGTCGGGGCGATGGGCCTCCACCGCCGCCAGCCAGCCGCAGGTGGTGTGGGTGGAGTGCTCGTCGGGCTCCAGCACCACTTCGGCCCGGTGGCCGGCGGCGCGAAGGGCCTCGGCCAGATCGGCCGCGGCGTGCTGCACGAACGTGGAATGCCGCGTGGTGGGCAGAATGAAGCCCAGCGGCCGGCCCTCGCGCAGGCGTGCGGCCCACTGCTCCGGCGTGCGGTCCTGGTAGTGGGCGACAACCCGGGTCTTGAGCTGCGCTGCCATGGTCTGCTGGGCGTTCACGGCCGAGAGCAGCGCCTTGGCGACCGCTCCACCGAGCGGATCACGCGGGCCGGAGGCGCCGATGAGGGCGCCTTCGATCTGCCAGCGGAGGCGGCCGGCGAGCCACTCGGCCAGCGCCGGGGCCGAGAGGCACAGGTGCACGCGGGGCTGGGCCAGCACGTCGGTCAGGTCCACCGTGCTCAGCAGGGCGAGCACAGCGTCGACATCAGGCGCGGTGATCGCCACCGGCGCGTGGGCCAGGCCGGGCGCCGGTGTGCTGGCGTTGATGGCCGCCCGCCACAGTGAGGGGTTCAGGGCGGCGGCGCCGGCGAGGTAGATCGGTCGCGAAGGGCCAAGATGGGCGGAGGCGAGCACCGCTGCGTCGGGCGGCTGCAACGCTGCGGGGGGCAGTATGGTGCGGCCGCTCGCCGAGAGCGCCCAGCCCCGTGCGCCGGTGGGCTCGTGCAGGTCGCTGGCGTCGGTGCGGTCGATGACCGCCTGGGCACGGGGCAGCAGCGAGGCGGCGGTGGCCGGTGCGCCCGGGCCGCTGAGCAGGCGGGAACCCGCTGCGGCAAGGTTGTCGTGCAGGCGGGTGACGCGCAGGGCCTTGGGGAGTGGGGCAGGCGGATGCGCAGCGGCCGACGCTGGGGTACTCACCCCAGTGGCGGTAAGCGTGGCCGGATTGGCGGAGGGCGGGCTCACGCACGGGGGTATCGACCGGGCGTGCCCCGGCCGGTGGGCGGGGCCGGTGCGCTGGGGGGTTCGCTCCAGCGGTCGGTGCGGTTGCGGCGCACAGGCCGGGATGGTCGATCCGCACCGGGCATGGACGATCCGGACTTCAACCCGCTGCCCGCCCCGCTCGGTCCGCTCTCGGGCGGAAGCCCGGCCGCGTCCGACGGACGCATCCGCCGGCGGGCCAAGGTGCTCACCCACGAGCAGCTGCTGGCCCGCCGACGCGAGGCCCGCGCCATGGGCCTGACGGTGGTGCAGTGCCACGGCTGCTTTGACATCGTGCACCCCGGGCACATCCGCCACCTGCGCCAGGCCCGCAGCCACGGCGACATCCTGCTGGTCTCGATCACCGGTGACGCCAGTTACGCCAAGCGGGGCGGCCAGCCCCTGATCCCGCAGGAACTGCGTGCGGAGAACCTGGCCGAACTGGACTGCGTGGACTGGGTCTACATCGACGACCACGACACCGCGCTGACGGTGCTGGAGACCGTCAAGCCCGACGTGTACATCAAAGGCCGGGAGTACGAGACCAACCGCGACCCGCGCTTCGCCGCCGAGCGGAACGCGGTGGAGCGTGCCGGCGGGCGGGTGGTGTTCAGCAGCGGTGATGTGGTCTTCAGTTCCACCGCACTGATCGCCCAGCTTGAACGCACCGCCGACCCGTTCCAGGCGCGGCTGAACCAGTTGCTGGCCGAGCCGTCGCTGGACGGCGCCCGGCTGACGGGCATGATCTCGGCCTTCCGCGACAAACGCGTGGTGGTGATCGGTGAGACCATCAGCGATGTGTACGTGCTGTGCGACCGGCCCGAGGTGGCCAGTGAGAGCCCGGTGCTCACGCTCCGCCCGCTGGAGAAGCGCACGTACGACGGCGGGGCCGCGATCATCGCTCGGCACATCGCCGCCATGGGCGGGCGGCCGCTGCTGATCACCGGCCTGCCTGAGACCCCCGAGGCCCACGCGGTGCGGCACCGGCTGCTGGGCGAGGGCGTGGAGGTGTGGAACGTGCCCCTGAGCGGCCGGCTGGCCGAGAAGCAGCGCTTCCTGGTTGGCGCTCAGAAGGTGATGAAGCTCAACGCGCTCGAGCCCATCGTGCTTGATGCGGGCCGCCAGGATGAACTGGTGGCCATGGCGGCCGAAGCGGTGGGCCCGGCCGGGTTCGCTGACGCGGCGGTGATCGCCGACTTTGGCAACGGCCTGCTGTCGGCCGGGCTGGTTGAGCGGCTGTGCCGCACGGTGCGGCCCAAGGTGGGCGTGCTGGCGGGCGATGTGTCGGGCCGCAAGGCGGCGCTCACGGCCTTCACCGGTGCGGACCTGCTGTGCCCATCAGAGTCCGAGGTCCGCGAGGGGTTGCGGAGCTTTGATGAAGGGCTGGCGCCGCTGGCCTGGCGGCTGATGCAGACCACGCGCACCGGCAACGTGCTGCTGAAGATGGGCCCGGAGGGCCTGATCGCCTTCGCGCGTCTGCCGGGGCAGGCGGGAGGGGCCGAGCCCGGCGTTGCCGACAGCATCGCCGCCGGCGACGGCTTCCGCTCCCGCGTCAAGGGCGAGCACGTGCCGGCCCTGGGCGGGCACGCGATTGACCCCTTGGGCTGCGGCGATGCCCTGCTGGCGGCGGCGGTGCTGACCATGACCGTCGCCGGTCCGAATCAGGGCCTGCTGCCCGCGGCCGTGCTGGGCTCGATCGCCGCTGCTTCGCAGGCGGCGCGGCTGGGCAACCTGCCGATCACTTCGACGGACCTGCGCCACGGCGTGGTGCGGCTGGGGGCGGCGCGGCTGGCGATGGCCAGCGCCGGGACCATCAACTCCGCGGGCGCGGGTGTGCCGCTGGCGGCCAGCGCATGATCACCTTCGTGGTGCCCACGCGTGACCGGTGGCTGGGCGGCCGGGGCATCCTGGCGCGCACGCTGGCCGAGATCTCCGCGGCGGCGCGGGGCGGGGGCCTGCGGGCGGAGGTGCTCATCGTCGACAACGCCAGCGAAAGCCCGCCGGATGCGACGGCGGCGCAACGGGCCTGCCCGGGTGTGCCGGTGCGGGTGCTGCGGCTTGATCACAACGCCGGGGCCGCCGCCCGCAACCTGGGCGCACGCGAGGCCGACCGGGCCAGCGACTGGCTGGTGCTGCTCGATGACGACTCCTGGCCTGTGGGCTCGGCGGCCGGCGGCGGGCGACTGCTGGCGGCGCTGGCCGAAGCGCCGGCGGAAGTGGGGGCGATCGCGGGGGAGATCACGCTGCCGGGGCGGCGAGGGCGAGATGGGCGCACGCCGCTGGTGCACGAAGCGGGCGGGCTGCCCGAGGTGTTCGTGGGCTGCGGGGTGGCGATCCGTCGTGAGGTGTTCTGCTCGCTGGGCGGGTATGACGCGACGTTCGGCTACTACGCCGAGGAGTACGACCTGTGCGCCCGGATGATCCTCAGCGGCCTGCGGGTGGCCTTCGACGGCCGCCTGGCCGTGCACCACTGCAAGACCAGCACGGGCCGGAGCTTTGACCGCATCGCCGGCAACCTGGTGCGCAACAACGCCTGGGTGGCGGCGCGATACGCGCCGCCGGGGCGGGTGCTGGCCGAGGCTTGCAGCGTGGTGACGCGCTACGGCTCGATCGCCCACACAGAGGACGCGGTGCCCGGCTTCACCCGCGGGCTGGCCCAGGCGGTGGCGGGCTGGCGGCGGCAGCCCCGCCGCCCCATGAGCACGGCACAGTGGGCCCGCTTCACCGGACTTGAAGCGGCGCAGCGCACGCTGGGCGAACTGCACCGCACAGCCCCGCTGCGCCGGTGCGCGATTGTCAGCCCAGGCAAGAACGCCGCGGTGGTGGCGCGGGCGCTGGATGATCTGGGCGTGCAGCGGACAAGCCGCCCGAGCGAGGCCGACACGCTGGTGATCGGCACGCTCTCGCCGGGGCCGATGCTCGACGGGCTGGCGCACTGGACGGCGCGATCGGGCGGGCGGCGGGTGGTCTGCCCATGGCAGCCGGCCCACGCCGGCGCCAGCGCGGCCGCCCCACCTGTCACCCATGCGGCGATCACGCCCGCGGCTCCGCTGGCGGCCTGAGGGTCAAAAACGAAAACGCCCGTCGGCGACAAGGCCGACGGGCGAAAGTGGCAATCACGATGGATACGCCGAAGGCGGTGCGGCCGAACTGCTCAGGCGGCGGCAGCGGCCTTGGGCTGGGACGGACGCGGCGCCGGCTTGGAGCCGCCGGGCTGCTGCCGGCCGCCGGACGGCTTGCCGCCGCCGGTCTGCTTGCCGGCGTCGATGTGGATCTCGTTGGCGGCGTTCTCCCGACCGAGGTTGAACTTGCCGACGATGGAGTTGAGTTCGGCCGACTTGCTGGTCAGGCTGGTGGCCGCCTTGGCGACGTCCTGGGCCGCCTGGGTGCTCTGGCCGGAGAAGTTGGAGACCTCGGTGGTGGACTGGGCGATGCCCTGCAGCGCCGCCTTCTGCTGCTCGGCGGCCTGGGCGATGGTCTGCACCACGGCGGCCAGTTCCGAGGTCTGGTCGATGACCTTGCGCAGTTCGGTGCCGACGGTCTCGGTCTGCTTCACGCCGGTCTCCACGGTGCTGATGCCCTCGGCGACGCGCTTGACGGCGCCTTCGGACTCGTTGCGGACCTCAGAGATCGAGTCGACGATCTGCTTGGTGGCCACGGTCGTGCGCTCCGCCAGCTTGCGCACCTCGTCGGCGACCACCGCGAACCCGCGCCCGTGCTCGCCGGCCCGAGCGGCCTCGATGGCGGCGTTGAGGGCCAGAAGGTTGGTCTGGTCGGCGATGTCGTTGATGATCTGGACGATGCCGCCGATGGCGTCGGTCTTGGAGGACAGCGAGTTGATGGCGCCGCTGGTGGCCGCGACCGCCTCGCGAATGCGGTGCATGGACTCGACGGCCTGCGAAATCAGCTGCGAGCCGTTCTGGCCTGCGGTCTCGGTGTCGCGAGCGGTGTTGGCGGCCTTGGCGGTGTCAGCGGCAACCGACTCGGCCGAGCTCGTCAGCTCGGTCACGGCCGCGGAGACGTTCTGGATCTGGCCCTGCTGCATGTCGGCGCCGCGGGAGAGTTCCTCCGAGGCGGCGGCGATCTGCTGGCCCGAGGCGGCGACGTTGATCGCGGCGTTGCGGGCCTTGGCGACGATGTCGCGCAGCGAGGACTGCATGCCATTGACCGCGATGGTCAGGCGGCCCGCCTCGTCCTCGGTGAGCACCGGCAGCGGTTCGGCGGACAGATCGCCCTCGGCGATCCGGCCGGCACGATTGGCGACGGCGATCAGCGGACGAACCACCGAGTGCCGCACGAGCATGACGATGATGATCGAGATCACGGTCGTGCCGATGACCAGGCCGATGGCGCTGGTCTGCAGTTGACTGTCAAGCGACTCCAGCTTCTCGCGCTCCGCCGCGATGGCCGCTTCCTCGGCCTTGCGGATGTTCGCGAACCGGTCACTGGCCTTGGCCTCGGCTTCAGAAGTGGCGTCGACATAAGCCTTCAGCAGGTCCATCGACGGACCCTGAGCCGAACGATCGGCCGAGAACTTCTGCCGGGCGGCGTTGACCTGCCCGATCATCTCGACCGCCTCACGCAGACTTTGACGGTCCTGCTCCGATGCCCACTGCTTGGAAAAGGTCGACAGCTGCTCGACGGCCGCGTCCAGTTGCTTGCCCGCCTCGGCGGCCTTGCTCTGCGCCCGCTGCCAGCCGGTGGCGTCCGCCCCCAGCCCGCTGACCATCGCACCGTTGACCGATCGGACCGCCGCGTCGGCCTTGGCCAGCGCTGCCGCCGCGGGGATGCGCACGTCGAACACCCGCATCGTCAGGTCTTGCGAGTTGGATTTGATCGCGAGCACCAGCACGGTCGCCGCCACCACGGCGGCGGCGATCGCCAGGTTACCGATCACAAGTTTGGTGGACACGCTCTTGATGGCCATGATCCGGGCTCCGATCTGAGATTCCGCCTGCGGAAAAGCAGAGTCACACGCCGGAACCGACTTCCGCGTGCGGGTGACGTCGGTACGGGGGGCGGACGCGTCGGTTGGGCATCCGTCCGACGTGGTCCCGCCGACCCTGCGCTCGTCATCGGTTCGTTGTTCCCCTCAGTTCACGATCAACCCCCGGTGCTGGCGTTGAATCCCGCCCGGAATCGACCCCGCCGGAGGCGGGCAGGGTCGGGAATGAAGCAGGTGCAACAAGGGAGGTTGCTGAGGACTTGTCGCCGGATGCAACGGCTCTGCCGGCTGTGCGGCGTTCGCCGGACAGGCTGTTGCGCGTATCGGTGTTCTCGGACCGGATCTCGCAGGGGCGGGCCGTCGAAGACGGCGAAATGCCACCCGGCATGTCCGATACGTCCGCTGAGCCGGTGATCGTGTCGTAGTCGGATCCGTTCTATCGCTTGGCAAGGGCGGCCCAACACCGCGCCCCCGCTGGATCACCAGAGAGATGCACGCCCCCGACAACCCGCCGGCCGGATCGATCAGCGATCCTGGCCGGGCCGGGCCGGTGGCTCGATCGGCTGGGACGCCGGGCTGCCCGCCCGCGCGTTGATAAACATCTCGCGGACGCTCTGGCGGCTGCGAAGTTCGAAGTTGGTCTGGTTGCTCAGGCGGTACACCAGCAGCGTCTCGGTGCGGTGGTCCAGCACCACCAGCACGTCGTCGGTCCCGCCGTTGACGGTCGCCACCACGTAATCCCCGGTCATCGAGGTCACATCCGCCAGCGCAGGCGTGCCGCCGATCAGCCGCTGGCCCGAGGCCAGCAGCAGCCACAGCACCCCCGAGAGCGCCAGGGCCAGGAGCCCAAGGAAAACCACCCCGGCGCGGCCGTTGCTCAGGCCAGGTGAGGCGTTCATCGCGCACCTCCGCCGGCCGGCGAGGCGTCGGCGTTCAGGTCGCGGAAGGCGATGCCCTCCAGCCGCCCGGCCGAGTTGGACCACCGCAGCACCACCATCTCGCGGTTGACCGAGTCCACCACGTACATGCCGTTGGCCGGCGAGCCCGACACGCGTCCGCCCACCAGCGTGTACTGGCCCCGGGGCCGGTTCAGTCCGGTGCCGGTCGCCTGGGCAGTGGTGGTCATGGCGGCCAGCGCCACCGCCCCGACCAGCGCCGCGTTGAGCGCCAGCAGCGCCGCCAGCAGCGCCCCGCGTCGCGACGGGGCCGGCCCGGCGGACGACTCTGGCGGACGGACAGAATCCGGCGGAGGGACGCTCGCCACATCGGTCATCGCTGGCTCCTCATAGATGCTCCTCGCCACCGGGTCGGCTCGGCGGACCGCCGGGCCGGTCGCCATCACGGGAGCGGGCGTTCACTGGGCCGGGCTTGGCTGCCGGCCAAGGCAGCGGCGGATCAGTCCTGGTGACCGCGCTTGGAGGGAATCAGGTTGGCGCCGACGACGATCAGCAGCAGGAAGATGGTGGCGACATAGCCCCACGCCTCGCTCACCGGCTCGCCCCGCTTGCTGGTGATCTGCGGTGGCTCAAGCTTCTGCTGGTTCTTGGCGCTGTCGGCGACGCCGCCGCCGAACTGGGCATGGGCGGCCGGGGTGGCCAGAGCCAGGGTGCCGGCGGCCAGCCCCAGGCAGGCCAGGCGCGACAGGCGGGCGAAGCGGAAGGTGGACGGGCGGGCGGTGGACATGGGGCGCGGTTCCGAATGCGGGGTCGGGTTCTCGAGGCGGGAGTGTATCGACCGCTGTCCGAGCCGTGCGTGCGATCGGCGGCGGCGGCTAGGCCTCCCGACACGGGGGGCCGAGAACATTCATCCATCCATCCGGATAGATGGATAGAATCGGCCTGCGCCCAAAGCCCGCCCAGCGGGCAAGGGGCCTGTCGGATCCGCTTGTGGGCCTGGCGCGTCGCCGGGCCGGCTGTTTGGGCGAACGTCTGTGCACATCCGCGACATCTTTCAATCCGAACGCACCACGTTCTCCTTTGAGTTCTTCCCGCCCAAGACGGCGGAAGCGGCCGAGGGGCTCTTTACCGCCATGACCGACCTGGAGCCCCTGCGGCCCAGTTTCGTGTCGGTGACGTACGGCGCCGGGGGCAGCACGCGGGAACTGACGCGCGACCTGGTGGTGCGGCTGAAGACGACGACCAAGCTCGACCCTGTGCCCCACCTGACGTGCGTGTGCCACAGCGAGCGCGACATCGCCGAGCTGCTCGAGCGTTACGCGCAGGCGGGCATCAGCAACATCCTGGCCCTGGGGGGCGATGTGCCGCGTGACCGGCCGCATCACGACCGTGGGACCGACGCGTTCCGCTACGCCAGCGACCTGGTGCGGTATCTCAAGCAGTTCAACGAGAAGCACGGTGGCAAGCCGGGCGGGCACCCTGACAAGCGCGGGTTTGGCATCTGCGTTGCCGGCTACCCCGAGGGGCACCCGGGCACGCCCAACCGCGTGAAGGAGATGGACCACCTCAAGGCCAAGGTGGACGCGGGGGCGGACTGGATCTGCACGCAGTTGTTCTTTGACAACCGCGACTTTTACGACTTCCGCGACCGCTGCGAGATCGCCGGCATCAAGGTGCCGATCGTCGCCGGCGTGATGCCGATCACCTCGGTCAAGGGCATGCAGTCCATGGCCGAGATGGCGGCCGGCTGCCGCTTCCCGGCGCCGCTGCAGCGGATGGTCAACCGTTGCCATGGGGATGCGGAGGCGGTGCGACGGGTGGGCGTGCACTGGGCCAGCCAGCAGTGCGCCGACCTGCTGGAGCGCAAGGTGGCGGGGATCCACTTCTACACGCTGAACCGTTCGACGGCGACGCGCGAGGTGTTCGCCAACCTGGGCGTGACCGACGCCAGCGGGCTGCGGGGGTAAGACCGCATGGCGCGGCCCGAGTCGCGGGAGCACGGGGGGATCACGGGGGTGGCATCACCGCAAAGGTGGCCATGTACGCGACCGACACGTCTCGCCCGCGATCAGTGCGTTCACCGAACTGGCAACGCAGGAAGGTCATGTCCTCGTAGATCCGGCTGTGGTTGTCGATCAACTGGCCGACATTCGCCGCCGGATCCGCGGCGGTGCGGATCTCCTGCATCAGCCCCTCCAGCCCGGCCAGATCAGGAGCGACCAGTCGCCCGCTGACGGTTACCAGCACCTGCGCCAGCCCCACGATGCTCACGCCGGGGCCGCCCAGGCCCAGCGACAGGCGGGGGGCGAACTGGTACCCGGCCGGCGGCAGCGTGAAGCGGTGCGGGCCGGAACCAAACAGATCAACGCCGTTGAAACTGGACATGGGCGGCTCCCAGATGCGTTCAGGTGCGTGCGTGTGCGTGCGTGAGCGGGGGTGTGTGTGGACAAGCCGGCGCCCCGGCCTCAGCCCGGGTCGGGGGCGATGGGGTCGGCGGCGCCGTCGCTCACGGCAGCGAAGGTCAGCGTGCGCGACGCCCGCGCCGCCGGCTGCGCCCCCGAGGGCAGATCATGCCGCGCGCCGGTCAGCACGCACAGCACCGTGAAGGCCCGCCCCGGCCGGGGGCCGGTGGGCGAGGCGATGGCAAACCGCAGCGCCGCCCGCGTGCCCACCGGCGGCAGGTCCGGCAGCGCTGCCGGCGCACTGAGCCGCTGCGTGAGCCGCAGATCCACCCGCTGCTCGGGCACGTCCACAAACGCACGGTGCGGGCCCAGGTCCGACCATTCCTCGGCCAGCCGTGCCGCGGCACGGTCGATGACCAGCGCATCGACCGGGCCGAGATCCAGGCCGGCAAAGGTGACCGAGTGCGGTGAGAGGATGACCATGGGCGGGCTCCTTCGGGGGCGGGAGGTTGGGGGTGTGGGGTGCGGGTGGCGCGACAGGTCAGACGCTCAGGTGCGAGACACCGGGCGTGAGCACGGCGTCGGCGCGGCCGTCGCCGTCGGTGTCGATCTCGATCTGGCAGGCGGCCAGCACACGCAGGGCGCGCCGGTGGGCGGCGCGGGCGCGAACGCTGAACGGGCTGGCCACCTCGGTTCCGGCAGCGGCGCGACCGATGATCCACACCGCCAGCAGGGCCTCCACCAGCCACAGGGCGCGGGGCCGGAGGATCTGGCTCTCCAGCGGTCGCCAGGGGTTGGGCGTCACGCCCAGCGAGAGGGCCTCATCGGGCAGCACGCCGATGCGGGCCAGCAGCAGCGCGTGGGCGGCGGCGATCTGCGGGGCGAAGGTGTCAATGGTCACGCGGGCGGAGGGGATGTCGGGCAGGGGCAGGGCCGGCGCATCGATGCTCGAGCGCAGGCGCGAGAGCGTCAGCGCCGTGCCGTCCTTGGCCGGGCCGAGCACCTCGGCGGGCACGCCGGCGACGACGACGACGCTGCCGGGGCCGATCAGCCCCAGCGTGCCGGCCCAGGTCGGGTCGGGCGTGAGAACCGAATCGGACAATTCGCCCTGGCCGTCGGCCAGACGCTGGCCCGGCAGGCTCACCTCGTTGAACAGGCGGGGCTCGATGACCAGCAGATCACGATCGGTGCAGAACATGGTCGGTGGCTCCGGATTGGCGGTGGGGACGTGGAGGGAACGGCGCGGGAATGGGGCGGGAGCGGTGCGGGAACGGGGCCGGGCAATCCCCGCGCCGGCGTGTGAGCGCCGGCGCGGGGCACAGGGAAGGAGAAGTCGCAGATGAGCACGCGCAAGCACGGCTCTGAGCGGCGGGCGCGGCTCAGGTCAGGCCTCGCAGGGCCCCGTGGGCGTTCTCGTTGCGCATCTCCAGGGTGTACTCGCCGATGAGCTGCCCGCTGTCGCGGTCGCCCGTGCTGGCCAGCGGCTTGAAGAAGAACGACCGCCCGGCCAGCGGCATCACCGCCAGCCGCGAGGAGTCGAGCATGAACAGCGTGTCGGCCGGCACCCAGCGCGAGAGCACCACGCGGCACACGCCAAAGTCGCTCTCGTAGAACGACACGCCGTCGACGAAGCGTCCTGCGTCCACGCTGGTGGTGCGGAAGGGGGTGAGGAACTGGTTGATCCGCCGCTTGAGGCCGGCGGGCACCAGCAGCAGGTCCACGCTGCCGGCGGAGTTCTCCCACACCTGGCGGAGGGCGGCGGAGAGCACGTTCTCGGTCAGCTCGGTGCCGGCGCCGCCGCCGACGGGGATGGGCCCGGAGCCGACGGTGAAGTTGTTGGTGGTGATCAGGGCGCCGATGCCCGACATGCTGCGACGGGCGCTGGCCGAGCCCTGCTGCACGGCGCTGGGGGCGTAGCCGTTGATGACCGCGTTCTCCAGGTCGCGCATCATCTCGCGCAGCCGGGCCTGCTTCTGGTACTCCATCTCGTCGCGCACGCCGCCCACCTTCGCGCTCGCCTGCAGCGTGCCGGAGATCTCCACGCCGGTGGTGAAGATCTGCGTCCAGTTCCGCCGGCGGACGCGGTTGGTGAAGCGCGGGTCGGGCCGGTCGTCGCCCTCGAGCGCCGCCGAGCCGATGATCGTCAGCCGCTGGCTGTTGGCGATGGCGCTGGAGGGGGAGTTGCCGTGCCGGCGCACAACCGTGAGCACGTTGCCGACCACGGCGGTGACGGCCATCACCTCGCGGGCGTTGCCGGGCCGGATGAAATCGCCGACGCGGAAGCGGGCGCCATTGGTGACGGTGATGGCGGTCGCGTCGGTGGCGTTGGGCGAGAAGGTGGTCTGGTTGACGGTGTCGGTGTTGGGGGCGAGTTCATCCACACTGCTTACCCGTCTGACGGTTCAGCGGTTCACCTGGGACGCTGCTGGTGTGAGACGGCAGTAGCCGCCACGTCGCGCCGAAGTCAACTGACGCCCGACGTGCGCGCCGGGGTCGTCGCGGCGTTGCAGACGGCCTCTCAGGTGCAAGACATGTGGCTGCGCGAATACGATTGACTATCGGAAACCATCTTGAACAACTCTTGAGATACATGCAGACCGTGGCGGGGGCGGGTGTGGTTGCGTTTGGACTCGCCGCTGCAGTAATGGAGTGGTGGAACCGCTCGCAGCGTGCTGAAGACCGGATCGCGACCCGGGACTGGTGGACCGAGCGCTGGTGCAAGTTGGGCGACAGCGGTTGGTTCGAGCTCCCCTTCAAGGTAATCCGGACATTCCTTCGGTGCTTCGAAGTGTCTGGTCAGAGTCTCTACTGCTACTTTCGCTGCGCTCCGCCCGACCGCGCCGTGATAGCCGTGATGGCGGCCGCCCTGATCTACGGCGCTGTCGTTCTTTGGCTGCTCCTCGGTTGGTGGTCGTTGCTGTATTGCCTAATCGGGCTGGTTCTTGCGGTGCTGCGACCTGGCTTGTCGATCGTGGTGGATATTGGCCAAGGGCTGTGGTTGTTGGCGACATCCATCATTGTTCCGTTCTCCCTGTTTCAGTTGCTGGGTCACGCCTCGCTACCCAAGGCGTTCCTGCTTCTGCTTCTCGCCGCACCCCTGCTGTGGCTCTGCCTGACACTTTGGGCTACGGCACTATTCGTTATCCGAGGTCTGTGGCGAGGCACGCACGGCCACGCGGAAGAGCCGCAGTTCATGGGCTCGCCATATGTCGAGATGTGGGCACTCACCGCAACGGTGAGCTTTGTCGTCACCACTGGCGCGCTTCTCTTGGGCACGGCGTTCGATCATACCGGAGACGCACCCCGGTCAACACTTCTGCTCTTCGTCAATGCAGCTTGCGATACCGTGTCGCTCGCACTTGTACTCTGGGTTGTGCGGTGGGCTGTGCAGACTTCGACGCTGCTCCGACTGTTCGCCAGCCTGGCCATCTGCGTCATGTGTGGTGCAGCGTTGGCGATTGCGTCTATCTGGCTCGGATTGGCTTCGTCGGACCAGCCGTTGACTTTCAGGGAATCAACACGGGTGCTGATCGCTCAACACCCCAGAGGAGCAGGCGTCTACCTTGGCCCGGTGTTCTGGGTGATGCACACAGTGTTCATCCCAATCGTGCTGCTGTGCGCGGTCGTTCTCGTGCTTGCCATCGCCAAAGTCCTGCTTCATGCGGCGCATTGGTACTTCGGAAAGGCTGCCGTCAATGAAAAGCCGCACCACATGACGGCAGGCTTTCTGATGTTGCTCGCTGCGACTTGTGCGGCGCTGAAACTGGTCGGCGATGCGGCAGCGCCCGCTCAAACTCCCGCGCAGCCGCCCATTTCGGCACCGTCAAGCAAGGTACAGCAAGGGAATTCGCCCCCAGCACCCTGAAAGGGCATTGGTTCTTCCTCCTGGCATCCCCGGCGAGCGTCAGGCGAACAGACCATCTGTTCGATCAGCATGCTCTGAGACCGCTGGTAGCGTGAACAACGCCGCATCTGCTACCCTGCATAGATGCGAGCCAGCGATACTGAAAAAGCCGCGTGCAGCCTCGCGCGGGTCCGGCCCGAGCACTTCAACCCTCGGGCGCAGATCCCCCACGGTTGCACGGTCGAGCATATCTGCGCGGCGATGAACGACTTCCTCGATTTCTTGGAGTTCATCAACACCCAACTGAACACGAAGAAGATCCCACGCCTCGAGACGTTCCTGATGCCCGCCAACTTCAGCAGCATTGTCGGCGAGTTCATGGCGGCGAGCATCCCCAAGCACTGCAAGTCGCTGGCCAAGAACAAGTACCACAACGGGCACCCGGACCTCGTGCCGACTGGTCGTTTCAGTGGCGACTCGATCCTCCACGGAGATCAGGGGATAGAGATCAAGGCTTCGAGGTACCTCCGGGGTTGGCAGGGTCACAACGCGGAGCGAGTTTGGCTGATGGTGTTTGCGTTCGAGGCAAGCCGGGCACGTGACGAGGGTAATGACGTGGCCCCGATGCCCTTTCGCTTTCTCAAGGTTGTCGGCGCGCAGTTGACCGAGCAGGACTGGCTCTTCTCTGGTCGCTCAGAAACAAGCCGCCGCACGATAACCGCAAGTGTGACCACCAGTGGCTTCCAGAAAATGGAAGCAAACTGGATCTATCGCTCACCCGCGGAATAGAGCCGGTTCAGTGGCGGACCCAATCACCGTGTCCAAATCTGGAACGCGAAGCGCTGACAGTTTGGGGATGCCGCGAACGCTCAGGTCGTAGTAGTCCTTGAACCGCTCTACTCCGATCGCGCGGACGCCCACGGCTTCCGCGGCCGCGACAGTTGATCCCGAGCCCATGAACGGATCGACGATCACACCTTCCCCGAGTGGAAGCGCGGCCCAAACCAGCCGACGCATGAGCGACTGCGGTTTGATGCTGGGGTGATCAGCGAAGTCGCGCTCGCGTTGCGGAGTGCGTTCGCTCTCGATCACATCTTCGAACGGCAGGTCGTTTGCATATCTCCGTAGCCCCCCCGTTTGCCACTCTCGCAGACAGTCGCTGACCTTCAATGCCCCCATCGGCTTTCGGAAAATTCCCCACGGCTCGTAGCAGCCGCGAGCCATCGAGCACACTCCTGGAAACTCCTCCTCGGCGTTCTTCGGTCGATCGCCCCCCCGGAGCGTCCGGACAAGACGGATCAGTTCCCCTCGAAACTCGAGGCCGCCCTCGATCACGGCATCGAACACCAACTGTGACACGAAGGCATTCGTTGCCAGGAACACATGTCCGCCGGGCCGCAGCGCCCTCGTCACCAGAACGCTCCACTCACGAAAGAAGGCACGCAGTCGCTCGCGTTCCTTCGCGTCGAGCGCAGTGAAGCGCGGGAGTGGTGACCGCACATGTCCGTCGAAGGATGGCGGAATGCGCCAGATACCGCCCTTCCCATTGGCTCGTTTCGCGAGTTGGTCGTGGTCGAACTCCTTCACCCCGTATGGCGGATCGGTCACGACGGCGTGGATCGAATTCTCGGGGCACCGGCTCATCCATTCAAAGCAGTCGGCGTGTAGCGCCAAGGATCGGCCAATGGCCGTTGCGGTGTACTCGAATGCCAGCGAGCCGGTTGTGTCGTTCATGGTGCCCAGTATACGGTATTTGATCGGGTGCGTCAATCGGCCTGGAGGAGGGTAGCCGATCCGCTCTGGGCGACATGATGCCTGCGCGAAGAGAATTTCCAGCCAGCGCTACGAATCGGTGGCCTCGTCGGAAACAAGTGGCTGAGGGCATGCACCATCCCCCGTGCCGCCAGCAAGGAGATCACCGTGACGAGAATCGGACTGACCTTCGACGAGTACTTCGACCTCCGCCAGAAGCCTCAGGCGGGCGCGGACCCCGCGTTCCACGAGGCTGCAGAGATGGAGCGGGACGGGCTATTCCCGACAGCGACGGCCGCAGCGTCGAACCACCTCCGCTCCCGCGGCTACGACTGCCGCCCGGTGATGCTGGATGCTCTGGTCGAGCAGGGGGTGGTCAAGCCGTCTGATCCGAACGGCTGGACGCGGGCCGATGTTGACGCCGCCGCCGAGCACTTCGAGGAATGCGGGATCTTCGTGCCGTACGCCGTGATGTGCCAGGCCCTTGGCTGCCGTTACGCCGACTTCCTGCGCCCTCTGCGTGAGGCCGCAGAACGTGAGTCGGCCACGTACGGGCGATCTGTGCCCGCCGACGACCAGTACTTCGTCATGCACCGCGTGCCGCCTCGCGACACCACCCCGGCCGTGATCTCCTTCACGCTGTGCGACGACATCCGCGAGAGGCTCGAGCGTGGCGAGGAGATCTGAATGCCCGACGCCTCGCCAACCGAACTCGAACTCACGCCGGACCTGCTCGATTACGCCCGGCGGGTGGCGCTGCAGGTGGCGGCAAAGCACTGCGGCCCTCGCGTCAGTTTCGACGACGCGGCGCAGGTGGCCTTGCTGCACCTGATGGCCAGCCCGCCGAAGTACGACCCGGCGAGGGGCGCGAGCCCGAAGACGCTCGTCTACACGATTCTGCAGCGGGCGGTCATCAAGTTCGCCGCCCGCGAAGCGATCAAGGTCGGTCGGTTCAAGGCTCTGCCCCAATCCACCGACGCGGACGACAAGGTTGAGGCAGGCGTGTACGCCGACGACCGTCGGCCGGGTCCTGCGAGCAACCGTTCCGTGGATCTCACGAAGTCACGTTGGACGATGGACGACATGCTTCAGTTCATCGACAACGAGAGCAGCCGGGCCCTGTGCCGGTTGGTCATCGAATGCGACGGCAACGTCAGCGAGGTCGGAAGACGCCTGAGACTGACCGAGGGTGCCGTCCGCAACCGGCTGAGGATGCTGGCCCCCAAACTGCGAGCGGCGGGGTTCGACCCCGATTTCACTGGAGTAATCAGATGAACACTGCGATGGTCACGGATGACCTGCTGCTCACGGCCGCCGAGGTCGAGATCGAGGCCGCGGGCAAGGACGCCCGCCCCAAGATCAATGTCGTTGCCTACACCGGCCGCATCATGCGCGTGCCCGGCTGGGGTGACATTGCGATCGACCTGGCGGGCCTCGAAGCCGGGGGTCAGGTGCCCCTTCTGGCCGACCACAACGCCAGCGTCGGCAGCGTCGTCGGCCACGGCGAACCAGCCGTCGCCAACGGGCGGCTCGTCGTTGCTGGCGTGGTCAGCGGCGCGGGTGAGCCCGCGCGCCACGTCGTGGAGATGGCCAAGGGCGGCTTCCAGTTCCAGGCGTCGGTCGGCGTCGCGCCCACCGAGCACGAGCGGGTGAAGCCCAATCAGTCAGTCGAGATCAACGGGCGGTCGCTGTCTTCGCCGAGCGGATTCACCCTCGTGCGGCGCGGTCGGCTGCGGGAAGTCAGCATCACGCCCGTTGGAGCCGACGCGGAAACGTCGGTGGCCATCGCGGCATCACGCCAAGGACGGTCGAACATGCCAAGCAGCACTGTGGACGAAAACCAGATCCGCGCCGACGAGCGCGATCGCCTCAAGCAGATCGAGATCACCTGCACCCCGTGCACGAGCTCCGACTGGGGCACCGCACAGAAGCGCGTCGATGACATGAAGGCCAAGGCCATCTCGGGCGAGATGACGGTCGATGAGCTGCGGGCCAACGTGCTCGAAGTGCTCCGGGCGTCGCGGCCAAAGTACTCGGGTGGGTTCGCCGACTCGGGCAGCATTCCTCGGTCCCGCATCATCGAGGCCGCCATCCTGAAGCGAGCGGGCTTCGCGGTCCTCGCCGAGAAGGCCCTCGGCCCGGCGTGCATGGAGGCCGCCGACGGCCTGCGGGTGGCCCACACCCTCGATCTGTGCCGAGCGGCCCTGCACTACGAGGGCATCGAGGCCCCGACCGACCGCGAAGGCATGGTGCGCGCGTCGCTCACGACACACACGCTCGCCGAGGCGCTCGGCGGCGCGGTGAACAAGGTGCTGCTCGATGGGTACCAGGAGAGCCCGGCGACCTGGCGCTCCTTCGCGGGCGTGCGGTCCGTGCCGGACTTCAAGACGGCCACGGCGATCCGTCCGTCGTTCACTGGCTCGCTGCAACAGGTCGCCCCCGGTGGCGAACTGAAGCACGGCGGCGCTGAGGAGGCGACGACCCAGTACAAGGTGGACACGTTCGGCAAGATCTTCTCGATCGACCGCCGCGACCTCATCAACGACGACCTGTCGCTGTTCGACAGCGTCGCTCGCGCGATGGGCCAGGCGGCGATGCGAAAACTCTCCGACCTCGTGTACGACACGCTGCTCACGAACGCCGGCGCGTTCTTCGCGGCGGGCAACGGCAACTTCATTTCTGGTGCCGACACCAACCTGAGCGCCGACGGGCTCACCAAGGCCATCACGGCAATGCTCACACAACGGGATGCGGAGGGCAACGACCTGGACCTGCGGCCGACGCGACTGGTCGTGCCGCCGGAACTCCAGACGGTGGCCCGCGCCGTGCTCGAGAGTGAGTACATCGCGGCCCAGACGAACCTGCCGACCGGCAACAGCCTGCGGAACGCGGTGGGCCTTGAGGTCGAGCCGCGCCTCAGCAACACGAAGAAGTACGGCACCAAGGCCTCGACGAAGCACTGGTACCTGTTCGCGGCTCCGGCGGCGAGCCCGATCATCGTCGGATTCCTCAACGGCCAGCAGACGCCGACGGTCGAGTTCTTCGGGCTCGACCAGACGGTGAACAAGTTGGCGGTGTCGTGGCGCGTCTACTTCGACTTCGGCGCGGCCCTGTGCGACCCGCGTGCTGCGGTGCGGAGCAAGGGCGAGGCGTAAACGGACGGCGCTGGTGCGGCCGGGGGCGGTTGCGGGCTGCCCCCGGCCTTTTCTCTCACGCGGATCACGAATGACGCACGCCGCGCCGATCGCGGCGGCGCGATGGGTGCGCTCATGGACGAGCAGCAGGACATCCCGCCGTCCCAGATCCAGATCGGGGACATCGACTTCGGCATCGAGTTCATCGACGTGCCGGATGCGGCCGCGCGGTGGGCTGCGGCGCTGGAGCACCTCAGCGCATGGCTCCTGGCCGAATGGGAACGCGAGCAGATGGAAAGCGAGACGAAGTAACCGTGGCCAGACACGACGAGTTCGGCATCATCGTAGTGGCGGGCCAGAGGTTCGCCCGCTGGTACGACGATGGGCCATCGCCAAGGCGGTTCGATGGCAGCGATCAAGTTGATGTTGAGCGGGCGTTCCGCCGTGGCTTCATGGAAGCGGCACGCGAGGTCGCGGCTTGGAGCGAGCCCGATGACGACGCGTGCGAGGCGGCATGGGCCGCTCGCCGCAGCACATACGCTGCGGCCCTCGTGCGCGTCCCGTCCGCCGACTACTTCGCCATCGCGGAGTCCGATAGGGGAACGTATCCGGACAGCGACCAGATCGTGTATCGCCTTGGGCACGCTGTAGCCGCCGCGCAAGCCCGCGGCCGCGACCAAGCGACGGCGATGACGCGTGACGCTTGGTTGCGCTTCCGCAAGCACGGCGCGTCGGATGACAGCATCAAGCAACTGCTGCCGATCTGGCTCGCCGAGGCTGAAGAGTGGGCCAGCAGCGATATCGATCCCGCGCGGAGCACTTGCCCGCCATTTCTGGGCGACTACGTGCCGCCTGAGGAGGCAGAACCAAGCCTTCCAGTGGCCGTGCCAACTCCGCTTCCCTATGTCAGCGCACGCCAGCTCATGGCCGCATGCCCGGCCCTGCGGCCGCCCGTGATCGAGAGCCTGCTGCGTGAAGGCGAGACGATGAACGTGATCGCCTCGCCCAAGACCGGCAAGTCGTGGCTCGTGCTCGACCTGGCCATCGCGGTCGCCACGGGCCGACCTTGGCTCGGTCGCTTCGCCACGGTCGCCGGCGATGTTCTGATCATCGACAACGAACTGCATGGCGAGACGTCGGCCAACCGCATCCCGAAGGTCGCCAAGGCGCGCGGAATCGACACCGATGAGTTCGCCGATAGGGTGTTCATCCGCAACCTGCGGGGCGGGCTCCAGGACATCGTCTCGCTCGGCTCGTTCTTCCGCGACATCGAGCCGGGCCGCTTCAGACTCATCGTGCTGGACGCGTTCTACCGCTTCTTGCCCGCGGGCACGGACGAGATTGCCAACGCCGACATGGCGTCGCTCTACAACCACATCGACCGCTACGCCGCCGACCTCGCCTGCGCGTTCGTGCTGATTCATCACAGCAGCAAGGGCAACCAGTCGGGCAAGTCGGTGACCGATGTCGGCGCAGGCGCTGGCAGCCAAAGCCGCGCCACCGATGCACACCTCGTCCTGCGGCCGCACGAGGAATCCGACGTGGTCGTGCTCGAAGCGGCCGTGCGGTCATGGCCGCCGCTCGATCCGGTATGCCTCCGGTGGGCGTTCCCTGTCTGGGACATGGCCGACGACCTCGACGCCAAGCGGCTCAAGGTCGAATCGTCGCGACGTCGGCAGCGCAGCGAGCGCCCACCGCCACCAGAGGAATGGACGCCCGAGCGGTTCGTCGACGCCTTCGTGTCGGGTGGCCCGGCGCTGCGCGATGAAATCCTGCTGGCAACCACGAAGGACCTCTCCCATGCCCAAGCGACCCGACTTCTCAAAATCGCCGAGGCCCGGGGGCTCGTGCAGCGCTCCCAGCCCGGCCCGTCCGAGCGCGTCCGTTTCGTCGTGACGCGTAAACCCGAGAGTGGCCCGTGAGGGGGGAGGGGGGTTGCGCGCGAACGTGTGCGCGCGTACGCCCCCCCCAGGGGGCGTACGCGCCTGGGGGGTGTGGGGGGAGAACTGTTTCGATCGGGGACATGATTTACAGGTGTTCGGACACATAGTTTACACGTGGCCTTTCGGCCGCGGGCGGTCGGAGCGAGCGCAGCGAGCGGAGGACGCCCGCGGCGACTCCGCCTC
>Ga0315900_10001267_pt1 | contig 40483 bp, 44 predicted proteins | sample LakEriMetagenome_FD_203521 | JGI IMG/M metagenome (GOLD analysis project Ga0315900, IMG submission 203521) | Freshwater fungal communities from buoy surface, Lake Erie, Ohio, United States - Buoy 12 MA114 | ecosystem: Environmental > Aquatic > Freshwater > Lake > Lake biofilm | place: USA: Lake...
TTTGCGCTTTGGCTCGGGCTTGGGCTTTTCGGTCCGGGTGGCGCGGCGGTGCGGATCGACACAAGGCTGGGTGCCGTGCTGCTGGGCGCTTCCCTGCCGCTGGCTGGGCTGTTTTGGATCCAGAATCTGCGACAGCTTGGGGATTCCATGGGGGCATCTTCCCGCCTGCGTTTTGCCGCGCGCCTGGCCGCCCTATTGCCCTTGGCCATTTTGGGGATTGGCGCCGTTGGGGCCGCTTGGCTGCTGATAAGCGGGACTGGCCATTTCGAAGCCTTTCTCGCCCTGCTTGGCACATTGTCCATGGCGGGTTTCGGCTGGCAGATAGCCCGCAGCCCGGTTGAGCCCGGCATGGTCATCATGGCCGCGCCCGCCGCACCCGATGATGGTGAGGCCGGATTTGCCGCGCTTTTCTTGCTTGGCAATATCGCCTTGACCCTGGCTTTGCTGGCCCTTTACTGGACGCCTTGGGTCTTGTTCTGGGCAGTTCTTGCGCTGGTGCCCGTAGTCTTCGTGGTGATGGTGAGGCTTGCCTGGTGGGCAGCGCAAAGCGATGTTCACGAAATGCCCTCTTTCCCGCCTCCCCCCGCCTCGGCGAATGACCAGGAGGTAGGGGCCGAAGATCAGCGCCGGCGGAAGGGCAACCTGATGGTTGCGTAAGACGGCGCCATCGCTGTGGCGTGCGGAACTCCCACGGGGGTAGCCAGCCGCGCTATCGGCAATAAGTGGTCATGATTGGCTGCAAGCCGCCAAAGTTCCTCGCCTCGCTTGCCTTGCGCCCCCTTTCGGGCCAAAGAACTCCGATCCTTCACTCCTGATTCTGCATGGAGGGCCTCACATGGCCTCGTCCTTCGACCGTATCGCCGATATCATCGCTGAAAACAGCGAAGTCACGCGGGACAAGATCCTGCCCGATAGCCATGTGATCAATGATCTGGGCATTGATAGCCTGGACTTCCTGGATATCGTCTTCGCCATAGACAAGGCCTTCGGCATCAAGGTGCCGGTGGAAGCCTGGACGCAGGAAGTGAATGCAGGCAGCGCGCCGGCGGAAAAGTACTTCGTCATGAAGAACCTGGCCGAACGTGTGGATGAGCTGGTCGCGGCCAAGGCCGGCTGAGCAAAACCCCACGCCGCGCGCCACCGAAACCACGGATCCCTGACGCGATGCGCCTGGAATATTTCCAGATGATAGATCGGGTGGCATCGCGCGAAGGCGATACCATCATCGTGGAAAGCCGCATCCCGGATGCCTCCCCGGTGTTTGAAGGGCATTTCCCTGGCCACCCGCTGATGCCTGGCGTGCTGTTGGTGGAAACCATGGCGCAGGCTTCCGGCTGGCTGCTGCTGGATCTGATGGGCTTTGCGCGCATGCCGTTTCTGATGGCGGTGAAGGAAGCGAAGTTCCGCAGTTTCATCGGCCCCGGCACGGCAGTGCGCGTGCATGCCAAGCGCCTGCATGATGGATCAGGTTTTGCAGTGACCGAGGCGCGGATCGAAGCCGATGGCAAGCGCATCACCGATGCGGAGCTGACCTTCCGCATCATGGATTACCCCGCGCCGGAATTGGCGGATGCCATGCGCGGGCGGGGCCGGGAATTGGGGCTGCTATGACAAGGCGCGATGTCGTCATTACCGGGATTGGGCTGGTATCATCCTTGGGCGAAGGGCCTGACGCGCATTGGGACGCTTTGACCAATGGCGCCAAGCCCGTGGTGGATGCAGCAAGCTTCGCGCCCTTCCCGGTGCATCCGCTGCCCGCGCTCAGCCTTGATGCGCAAATCCCGAAAAAGGGTGATCAGCGCCAGATGGAACCCTGGCAGCGGCTTGGCACCTATGCCGCCGGGCTTGCGATTGACCATGCCGGGGCGCGCGGCCTTGTTGCCGATATGCATTTGGTGGTGGCCGCCGGCGGCGGTGAGCGTGACGTCGCGGTTGATGAGGCGGTGACAGCGGCACTCACCAGCGCCACGCCAGAAACATCCGGCGCATTGCTGAATGAGAAGTTGGCTACTGAATTGCGGCCCACACTTTTCCTGGCGCAGCTTTCCAATCTGCTCGCAGGCAATATCTCGATCGTGCATGGTGTGACGGGATCTTCGCGCACGCTGATGGGCGAAGAGGAAGCGGCTGCTGACGCGATCCGCATTGCGGCGGCGCGCTTGGCCGAAGGGCGGGGCGAGATTGCCCTGGTGGGTGGAGCTTTTGCGTCTCAGCGCTGGGATATGGTGCTGCTTTATGCGCCAGGTGGCGTGCTATGGCAGGGCGATTACGCGCCGATTTCCGCGCGTGGCGATGCGGGCGGGTTGATCCTTGGCGGCATGGCGGCGTTTCTGGTGTTGGAAACTGCAGAACATGCGCGCGCGCGCGGTGCCACGGCACTCGCGCGGATTGGCGGCATTGCAAGCGATGCGGCGCATCAGCGCGCGGGCGGTGGCAGTGCGGCGGCAGCTACCGCGCTGTGGCAAGGCATGGCAGCGCCACAAACTGGGCTTGGTGTGATTTCGGGCATGACCGGTGTGGCGGAAGCGCGGGTTGAAGAAGAAGCCTTCCTGGCCGGGCTTGGCAGTGTGCCGATACGGCGCAGCGCCTCCCTGCTTGGGCATGGGGTCGAGGCGAGTTTTCCGGCCAATGTTGCGCTGGCCGCACTCGCGCTTTCGCGCGGTGGTTTTTACCCGGCGATGGACCCCGCCGATGCCGGCGATGGCGCGGTGGAGCGCATTCTGGTCACCGGCTTCGGCCAATGGCGCGGTGAAGCGCTTGCCCTGCTGGAGAAAGCGCCATGAAGGATCATCTGGGCCGCCCGTTGGTGGCGGTGACGGGGATTGGGCTGGTGAGCCCGCTCGGCTGGGGCCTGGATAAGAATTGGGCGGCGCTGCTAGCGGGTACGTCTGGCATTACGCGCATTCGCCGCTTCGCGACCGATCATCTGAAAACCACCATGGCCGGCACTGTGGATTTGCCGGAAGAAATCGCGGGCGGCGAACCCGTGCCCGCGCCGGTGCGCGTGGAACGCATGGCCGCGGCTGCGATTGCGGAAGCGCTGGCTGCGGCAGGCATGAAGGAAGGCGCCTTCGATGGCCCCCTCATGCTCGGCATGCCGCCGGTGGAGATGGAATGGCCGCAACGTGTGGCACTCGCCCGGCAGGCGGGTGGCAATGGCCATGCAGCGCTTTCGGTCGCAAGCATTGGCCAGCGCGATTTATATGAGACGTTTTTGTATGGCGGTGTCGGCGAAAGGCTTGCTTTGCGTTTCGGCACCAAGGGCGCGCCGATTGCGATCACCACCGCCTGCGCCACCGGCGCTTCGGCCATTCAGTTGGGTGTTGAGGCGATTCAGCGCGGTGAGGCGAAATCTGTCATCGCGCTTGGTACGGATGGATCGGTGCAGCCCGAAGCCGTAATCAGGTTTTCGTTGCTCTCCGCCCTCTCCTCGCGCAATGAAGACCCAACCAAGGCGTCGCGGCCTTTTGAGAAATCCCGCGATGGCTTTGTGATGAGCGAAGGTGCCGCGGCGCTTATTCTGGAAGATTTGGAACATGCCCGTGCGCGTGGCGCCACCGTGTTTGGCCTGGTGAGTGGCTGTGGCGAAAGGGCGGATAATTTCCACCGCACGCGGTCCAACCCCGATGGTTCATCCATCATTGGCGCCATGAAGAATGCGCTGGCCGATGCCGGCTTGCAGCCTGGTGATATTGGCTACGTGAATGCCCATGGCACCAGCACGCCGGAGAATGACAAGATGGAAGCGCTTGGCCTGCGTGCCGTATTTGGTGAGGCACCCCCACCGATTTCCTCCAATAAATCCATGATCGGGCATACGCTTTCCGCCGCCGGCGCGATTGAAGCGGCCTTCAGCCTGCTGACGCTGCGTGATCAGATCCTGCCGCCCACCATCAATCATGTGGAACCGGACCCGACCCTTGGTTTGGATGTGGTACCGAATGAGGCGCGGCGTGTTTCCGGCTTGCGCCATGTGCTGTCCAATTCCTTTGGCTTTGGCGGGCAGAATGTCTGCCTCGTGCTGAGTGCCGCGCCATGATGCGTGCGCTTCGCCTGCACGGGGATCGTGACCTGCGGCTGGAATCCGTGGCGCCACCGCCGCCACCGGCGGCGCATGAGGTGCAGCTTCGCATCCGCGCTGTTGCGCTGAACCATATTGATGTCTGGGGCTTTCGCGGCATGGCCTTCGCCAAGCGCAATCTACCCCTGACAGTGGGTGCGGAAGCGGTGGGTGAGATTGTCGCGGTCGGTTCCGGTGTGACGGGCTGGAAGATTGGCGATCATGTCGCGCCCTATGGTGCGGCGACCTGTGGCGTCTGCAAGGCGTGCCGCGAAGGCCGCGATAATCTTTGCGAAGATGTTGGCGGCGTGAAGGGTTTTCATTTGGATGGCTTCGCGCAGGAATTGATGAACCAGGATGCGCGGCTTTTGGTGCGCGTACCGGCTGGGCTTTCCTTCGAAGATGCCGCTTGCGGGCCGATCACCTTTTCCACCGTCGAACATATGCTGTTCGACAATGCGAAATTGGAAGCGGGTGAAACCATCCTGATCCATGCCGCCGGTTCCGGCATTGGCACTGTGGCGGTGCGCATCGCGAAGGATCTGGGCTGCACCGTGATAGCGACCGCGGGTGATGATGAGAAATGCGCCAAGGCCAAGGCTTTGGGCGCGGATCATGTGGTGAATTACTCCACGCAGAATTTCCCAACCGTGGCACGGCGCGTCACCGGCAAGCGCGGCGTGGATGTAGTGTTTGAACATGTCGGCGCGTCCACCTGGAGTGGCAGCTTGCTCTCGCTGAAAATGGGGGGGCGACTGGTGACTTGCGGGTCCACATCGGGGGTTTCGGCGGAAACCAATCTGATGATGCTGTTTCAGCGTCAGCTCCGTATCTTCGGGTCCTTCGGTGCTTCCATGCGCAATATCGCCGATGGCTATGCGAAAATGGCGCGTGGCATTCTGCCCGTTTTGGATACGGTGGTGCCGCTGGAACGCTTTGCCGAGGGGCTGGAACGGCTGGAAAGCCGCCGCGTCTTCGGCAAGATCGTGGTGACGCTGTGATAGGCAGCGCGGCCCGCGGCTGATGGATTGGCTGATTGGGCTGGCGCTGCGCGCGGGTTTCGGCCTGCTGCGCCTGATGGGCCCAAGCTTCGGCCCTGCCTTCGGCGCGTTTCTGGCGCGCAATCTGGGACCAATCACACCGGCGCATCGCATCGCGCGGGATAATATCGCTGCGGCATTCCCCGAAAAATCCGCGGCTGAACGTGCCGCCATTTTGCGCGAAGCCTGGGACAATCTCGGCCGCACCGCCTGCGAATATGTGCATATGGACCGGATTTGGGATTTCGACCCCGAAAACCCGAAGCTGGGTGGTCATATCAGCGCATCCGCTGAAACCGTCGCACTTTATGAAAGGCTGCGCGATGACGGGAAGCCCGCCATCGTGTTTTCCGCGCATCTCGCGAATTGGGAATTGCCAGCGGTGGCGGCAGCCAAGCATGGTATTGATAGTGCGGTGTTGTATCGCACGCCGAATAACGCCGCTGTGGCGCGCGAAATCCTGAGGCTGCGCAAGGATAGTATGGGCGTTCTGGTGCCTGCCGGCATGGGCGCGCCGCTACGTTTGGCGCGCGCGCTGGAAGCGGGGCAGCATATCGGCATGCTTGTGGATCAGCGCTTCGGGCGTGGGCCGCGCGTGATGTTCATGGGGCGCGAGGCTGCGGCCAATCCGTTGCTCGCACAATTGGCGCGGCGCTATGATTGCCCGGTGCATGGCGCGCGCGCCATTCGCCTGCCTGGCGGGCGGTTTCGCTTGGATTTGACCGAGGAAATCCGCCTGCCACGCGATGCGGAGGGCTTGATTGATATCAACGCCGCCACGCAAAAAATGAATGAGGTGATTGAAAGCTGGGTCAGGGAATATCCCGGCCAATGGCTTTGGATGCATCGCCGCTGGCGGTAACAAACTCCATAGAAAAGGCGGGTTCTCATGCTCACGATCAGGCGCGCCAAGCCGCTTTCGGAACTTGAACGTGGTGAAGCCTTTGAGGTGCAGGATACGCTGAACGCCGCCCATGTCGCGCGTTTTTCCGTAATGTTTGGCCTGGATGACAAGGTGGTACCGGCGCGCGCTGCGGGCGCATTGCTTGCGCATGTCATCACCACGCGCTTTCCCGGGCCGGGTAGCAGGATTGTCGCGGAAAACCTCCGCTATGGCGGCGGCATGGCCGAGGGCGATGTGCTAACCACGGGCTTGGTGGTGCTGGATATTGACCAGAAGGCGGGCGTGGCGCGACTTGCCTGCCGCGTGACCGGGCCTGGCGGCATGGTGCTAGCGGAAGGCGAGGTTGAGGTGCTGCCCCCCACCACCGCCGAAGAACGCGCGCTGCCGCAAATGACCGGGCTTGGGCCGCATGCCGGCAAGGTGATGGCCGATCTTTTCGCGCGCTGCCGCGCCCTGCCGCCCGTGCCGACTGCGGTTGCGCATCCTTGTGATGCGGAAAGCCTGCGCGGTGCGATTCTAGCCGCGCAGCAGGGACTGATCACACCGATCCTCACAGGGCCAGAAGGGCGCATTCGCGCAATTGCGGAGAAGGAATCGCTCGACCTTGGAGGCATGACGCTGATTGGTACGGAACACAGCCATGCCTCGGCCGAGGCAGCGGTGGCGCTGGTGCGGGAAGGCCGGGCGGCGGCGCTCATGAAGGGCAGCCTGCATACAGATGAATTGCTGGGCGCGGCGATTGCGAAGGAAGCTGGGCTGCGCACGGAACGGCGCGTGAGTCACGCCTTCGTGATGGATGCGCCGCTTTATCCGCGCCCGCTGATCATCACCGACGCGGCGGTGAATATCGCGCCCGATCTGGAAGCCAAGGCGGATATCATCCGCAACGCCATCAAGTTGGCTCAGGCCATGGGGATTGCGACGCCCAAGGTCGCGATTCTGGCAGCGGTTGAGACCGTCACACCCAAGATGCAGGCTACCTTGGATGCGGCGGCGCTCTGCAAAATGGCGGAGCGTGGGCAGATCACGGGCGGCGTACTGGATGGGCCGCTGGCCTTTGATAACGCCATTAGCCCCGCAGCGGTCGCGGCCAAGGGGATACAATCCCCGGTTGCAGGCCAGGCGGATATTCTGCTGGTGCCGGATTTGGAGGCGGGAAATATGCTCGCCAAGCAATTGGCCTATCTGGGCGGCGCGGAATCGGCCGGGATTGTGCTGGGGCTGCGCGTACCGATGGCGCTGACCAGCCGGGCGGATAATGCCATGGCGCGACTGGCTTCGGCCGCCTTATTGCGCCTGATGGCACCGGTTTGAGGGCTGGGGCGCGGGCCTTGCACATTCCCTTTTCAGTATCGGGCAGGATGGGCTAGAAGACTACCCATGAGCATCCAAAGTCCTCTGTCCGCATTAGTCCGCAACACCCTGCTTTTATCGCTTGGGTTGGTTCTGGTCGCCTGTAGCGGCGACACGTCTTCCCAGGTGCGGGAAGTGGAGCGCGACGAATACAATACGGACAGCAAGCGCGAACAATTGCTGCGCGCGACATCAGCCGCCGGCACTTCGGGCGGGATCACGCTGTTTGGTGGTGGCGCGGAAAAAGGCCAGGAGACCGCCGGCGGCGGCGGGCTTGGTGTGAATGCCTTCCTGTGGCGTGCGACGCTGGATACGCTTTCCTTCATGCCGCTTGCATCCGCCGATCCCTTTGGCGGTGTGATCATCACGGATTGGCATGCACCGGGCGGCGTTTCCAATGAACGTTTCAAGGCGACCGCCTATGTGCTCGGTCGGCAATTGCGCTCTGACGGGGTGCGCATTGCTGTGTTCCGGCAGGTGCGCGGGCCAGGTGGCTGGGTGGATGCGCCAGTGAGCACCGCGACAGCGGCCGAATTGGAAGACAAGGTGCTGACCCGCGCGCGCGAATTGCGGAGTCAATCAGCCGGGCGCTAAGGCACTGGTGTTTGGCTCAGGATCAATAACTTCATGATGCCGCCTGCCGCGCTTTGGGGCCAAGTGCAAATGGCCATGCAGCAGGGGCGGCTTGATGCGGCTGAAGCGGGGGCCGAGCAACTTCTGCGCGCCGCGCCGCGCCACCCCGGCGCTTTGCATATTCTGGGGGTCATCTGCCTGCAACGCCGGCAGATGCCCGAAGCGCTGCGGTGGTTGAAGAAAGCGTCGCAGGCAGATCAGCGCAACGCCATGATCTGGGCTACCCTTGGCTATGCCTGGTTCGAGGCCACTGGCTTTCGTGATGCGGTCGAAGCCTTCCGCAAGGCCGCTTCGCTTGATCCGCGCGCCCATCCTGCCTTGCATGGCTTGGGCAAAAGCCTGCAAGCGCTGGGGCGGCATCAGGAAGCCGCAGCCGCTTTGGGGCGCGCCATTGCTGTTGAACCGCGTAATCCGGACTACCTGAATGATCGTGGTGTGGCGCTGATGGAAAGCGGCGCGGCGCGAGAAGCCTTGCGTGATTTTGATGCCGCGCTTGCGCTGGCACCAGGGTTTTTTGGCGCGTTTCTGAACAAGGGATTGGCGCTGAAGCAATGCGGAGACGCACCTGCCGCGCTTCTGGCCCTGGATCAGGCGATTGCGCTCAATCCTTCCTTTGCGCCCGCGCATAATAATCGCGCTGCAATCCTGCTGGATTTGAAAGAAGCTTCGCAAGCCTTGACCGCAGCGGATCGCGCGATATCGCTGGCGCCTGATTTTGCGGAAGCTTGGAACAATAAGGGCCTCGCGCTGCTTGGACTTGAAGATACAAGCGCCGCGCTTGAGAGTTTTGAACGCGCCGCACGGCTTGATCCAACGAATGCGGCGGCACATTACAACGCAGCGGGCGTCTATTGGCAGCGCGGTGACTATGCTTCGGCGGCTAAGGCGCATCGGCTTTGCCTAGGTGCTGCGCCGCAGCACCTTATGGCGCTGAATGATCTTGGCCTCGCGGAAGCTGCACTCGGCAATCACGCCGCTGCTCTGGATTGCTATGATCGCGCCTTGCGTCTGGCGCCGGATTTCGCTGAGGCACAATTCAACAAATCCCTCACCTACCTTTTACTGGGTAATCTGAAGGAAGGTTGGCGCCTATGGGAAGCGCGCAAGCGCAAGCAAATCCCAGTCGGCTTCAAGGATTTCGGCCTGCCGCTGTGGACCGGTGCGCAGGAAGTCAGCGGGCGGAGCATCTTGCTTCATTGGGAACAGGGTTTCGGGGATTCGATACAATTCATCCGCTATGCGCCGCTGGTGAAGGCCAAGGGCGCCGATGTGACGCTAATGGTGCAACCGGAATTAGTGCCACTTATGCGCCGCGTCATGCCGGATATGCAGGTGGTGGAAGCCGTTCCGACCGAAGCAACACTGCAATGCCCCTTGATGAGCCTACCAAGAGCATTCGCAACAGAGCTTGAAACGATTCCGCCCGCGCCGGTCTGGCAGGCCGATGATGCGCGCCGCGCTATCTGGCGTGCTCGGCTTGGGGCTTCCGATCGCCCCAGGATCGGGTTTGCTTGGCGCGGTAGCGCGGGCCATGGAAATGACCGCAATCGATCTTTGCCATTAGCCGCATTCTTATCGGTCATTGACGAAAGCGTAGCCTGGTTCGGCATCCAAAAGGGCATGCCAGCAACCGACCATGAGGCTCTTTCTGCCGCGCCACAGCTACGAATTTTTGACGCCGAGATCACTGATTTTGAAGATACCGCGGCGCTGATCGCCGAGCTGGATTTGATCATCACGGTGGATACCAGCCTCGCGCATCTCGCGGGCAGTATGGGCCGGGATTGCTGGGTCATGCTGCCCTTCAATCCTGATTGGCGCTGGTTGCTCGATCGGGAAGATAGTCCCTGGTATCCTTCCATCAGGCTTTTCCGACAAAAAAATCTTGGTGATTGGGCGGGCCTATTGGAAGAAGTGCGCAGCGCGTTATCAGCACATGTCTGGTGAATGGATTTGGGCGGCACGCTCACTGGAAATGCGGATTACATTGCTTTTCATCCAACGGCGTTTCACCCGATCTTTCCTAAGCGCAGGCAATCCGGCGATATAGTGGCACCGCGGATTAAGCTTCGGGACCCAATGACTCTCATCGACATCATTCACAAAAACGCCAAGGCGCGGGCAAGCGTCCGCGACGTCGGGCGGATGGGCGGATACGAGCGGCGCGTCGCAAGTTATCCTCATATCGCTCCCATTTTCTAAGCTGGTGCCAAGACCGCGATCTGGTTCAAGACAATGTGTGTTGGCAGATCAGCCCCCCAAGCAGGTTGAGCCGCGTGATCGCGTTCTGACTGATGATAAGTTGGCTGCTGTCATGAACATCCAAGGGAGTGCTTGGTATACGATGCTCCAATTCATACTATTGACCGGTATAAGAGGCGGTGAGGTCTGCAATATACGCTGGGAAGAGCTGGATTTGGGGCGCGGTGCACGGAACGTGCTTCGAAGCACGATGAAGCAAGGCAAACCACATGCGGTGCCATTATCCAACGCCGCACGAAAAATCATCAAATTGCAGCTGGAACAGAATAGCGGGGGATGGGGCCCTTATGTATTCAGCCTTGGCAGTAGAGGCGAGCGCCCCTTCAACGGCAGAAGCACTGGAATTGAAGGGGTACGCCGCCTGACAGAGACAACAGATCGGGCAGGCCATGATTGCCGCCAAACATCCAATGCTTTCAGGCAGCGTATAGGTATTCCTCGGGGAGTTCGCCTACGAATTACTGAACATGCCCTACTGGGAGACGGCGCTTCAGCCTATGAACACCATGACTTTAGAATGAAGACCCAGGAAGCCGTGGAGAAGCTGGCTGACGGGCTGGAACGGATTAGGCAAGCCAAGCCAGCGGCATGAATCCTAGTAGGCTTTCCCCGAGGGGTCCAAAGTGCGTCGCGAGTTTATCCTGAAAACCTCACAGAAGCGCCTCCATATAACAGAGATTGAAGTTCATCTTACTCGGCAGAAGCCAAAGGCAATTCTTTGGGGATTTTTTGTAAGAGGAATTAACGCTGACCAACAGTTCATCGGACCCAAGTTCAGTACCGCGTTCACCATTCTCCGAGAAACCCCATTTCTTTCATCTTCCTGCAATGATTCAGTCGTGGCTCTGTCATGGGGTGCTGTTATCCGAAAAAACTCCAAACTTAGAGAGAGGGGTTCATCGTGCTGAAGCTGCGTCATCTTTTGTTTTCGTCTGCACTCTGTGTTTCTGCACCAGCTTTGGCAGATCAACGCTTTGAGGCAACCCTGATGGGTCATGCCATTCTTCCCGCCTTCACCATGGCCCTACCGCCTGTCGATGCACCGCGTGATGCGTTGGTGTCCGGCAAGTTTGCCGGGCCCGGCAATTTGCGTGTTGACGCCCCCGGCAGCATCATGGGTGATACTGGAACCATGCACGGCAATCGCCAGACCGGTATTGCGTTTCCCTTCATTGGTCAGCCGGTCCAAGGGTTCTCCGGCATCAAGCCAGTTGCCAATGAAGCGGGCCATTTTTGGGTTTTGACCGACAATGGCTTCGGTAATCGCCGCAACAGCCCCGATGCGCTGCTGATGTTCCATAAGGTACGGCCGGATTGGACGACAGGCCAGGTAGCGCTGCTGCAAACCACTTTTCTGCGTGATCCGCTGCGCCGGATTCCTTTCCGCATCGCCTATGAGGGTACAGAACAACGCTATCTGACGGGTTCGGATTTCGACCTTGAGAGCATTCAGCCATTACCGGATGGAAGCTTCATGATCGGTGATGAATTTGGCCCGTTCCTCATTCATGTCTCTGCCGATGGCATTGTTCAGCGCGTGTTTGAAACGCGCTTGGATGGCCAGGTTCTAATGTCGCCCGACCACCCGGCGCTGCAAGTTCCGGCAAGCCCCACGGCTGGTGTTCCCTATCGCGTGCGGCGCTCGGGCGGTTATGAAGGCATGGCGTTGACACCGGATGGTCAGACGCTTTGGGCTTTGCTGGAACAACCTCTCTTTGCAGCGAATTCGGATCAGCCCGAAGGGCAATTCCTGCGCATCCTCGAATTCAGCGTGCCGCGCATGGATTGGACCGGGCGCAGCTTGCGCTACCGGCTTGAAGCGGGCGCCACGGCTATTGGCGATTTCAATTTCATTGATGCCACCCGCGCCTTGGTGATTGAACGCGACAATGGCGAAGGGGACCCGGGCCTTGCTTGCGCCCAGGGTGTACGGCCTTCAGCCCAGCAACCTTGCTTTCCGCTACCGGCACGCTTCAAGCGGGTTTATCTGGTTGATATGGCGCAGACCGATGCAGACGGGTTTGTTCGGAAGATCGCACATATTGACCTGATGGCTATTCGGGATCCGGAAGGGCGCGCTCGCCTCCGGGGTGATCGCCCGGCCGATGCACCGCGTGACCGCTTTACCTTCCCATTCTTCACGATCGAAAATGTGGCCGCGGTTGATGGTCAGCACATCATTGTCGGAAATGACAATAATCTACCTTTCAGTGCTGGGCGCCATTTCTTCCAGGCCGATGCGAATGAATTCATCCTGCTGCGCGTTCCGGAATTACTCAACGCAAGGTAATCTCAAGCCTAATTCTGCCCGCGTGGAGGCTGCTTTGCTAGGCTGCCCCCACGCGGCTTCAATTGTCATAAAAATTTCACAAAATATTCAACGAAATGCGATTGATCCTGTTCCGTCTTCGCATTCGTCTCCCCCAACGATGAGGAGACCGCCGTTGAAAAAACCCGTTCCGTCCAAGACGTCTTCCAAGACAGCCCGAAAACCGGCCCGCCAAGGAAACGTGACTGCCAAGACTAGCGTAAAAGTAGGAGCACCTGTGGCGGAGGCGCCAGCGAGCAAGCGGATTTCTACATCCAGCACGAAAATGCTGAAGCCAAAAAAAATCCGCAAGGAAGAGTTCAGTTTCTCTGTAGCTGAAGCATTCCGGAAGAAATTCAAGCAGGCGGCAAAGGAAGCGGGGCATAAGAAATCGGACTTCCTGCAAATCCTCCTCCTGCATTGGGAAGAACGCCACCAAAAGCCGCCATCCGGCGCCAGCCTCTGACAAGCCTAAAAAAGCTTCGAGAGCCTAATGGCGGATTTCCGCCAGACTCGGTCGGAGGCAATGTAGGATCAGCAGAGAAGTCTTTAGTTTTGGAGTCATTATATCATGCATAAGGCCTTTGATCTCGTGATCATCGGCGCGGGCATTCTTGGCCTTGCCCATGCGCTGCATGCTGCGCGGCGTGGCTTGAAGGTAGCGGTTCTTGACCGTGACGCGCAGGCCAATGGTGCCAGCATTCGCAACTTCGGCTTTGTCACTGTGACTGGCCAGGCCGCGCATAAAACCTGGGAACGCGCGCGTCGGTCACGTGATCTTTGGGCAGAAGTCGCCCCACTCGCTGGTATCCCGATCCATCATCGCGGCTTGCTTATGGCAGTCCGGCGGCACGAGGCTGCCAACGTGTTGCGCGAATTCCTGGCCAGCCCGATGGGTGCATCTTGCCGTTTGCTGGAAGGGGGCGACATCCCCGCGCCACTCCGCTCTGTGGACCTCCTTGCTGCACTGCACAGCCCGCATGAGCTTAGGGTCGAAAGCCGAGAAGCCATTCCACGCCTTGCAGCCTGGCTTGAAGAATCGCTTGGCGTACATTTCTTCTGGCGTTGTGCCGTGCACGGCATTGCCTCTGGTCAGGTTGATTCGACTGAGGGCATTTTCCACGCCCCACGCATCGTGGTCTGCCCCGGGCCGGATATCACAACGCTTTTCCCCAATAACTTCGCGCGCCGTCAGGTAACGCTTTGCAAGCTTCATATGCTGCGCTTGGGTGATCCGGGTTGGCGCCTGCCTGCCGCCATCATGAGTGATCTTGGACTGCATCGCTATCGCGGCTATGCGGATTGCCCATCCTTACCGAGCTTGCGGGAGCGTCTTCAGATCGAGCAGAAGGACGAGCTTGCCCACGGCGTACATCTGATTGTTGTGCAGAGCGCTGATGGTTCCCTGGTGGTGGGTGACAGCCATCATTACGGCCCCACGCCAGATCCTTTTCAGCCCGAAGACGTGGATGCGCTCATCATTCGTGAAGCCCAGCGCGTGCTTGATCTTCCTCAGCCCAAGGTGACCGAAAGATGGACCGGCCTGTATCCCTCTGGCCCTGATGATGCCTTCTTTGAAACACCAATGCCGGGGGTGCGCCTTGTCTCCGTTACCTCTGGCACGGGGGCGAGTACGGGATTTGGCATTGCCGAGGAGGTACTGGCCGATATGGAAGCGAACCCATGACACAGAAAATCAAGGCCGTGATCCTGGATTGGGCCGGGACTGTGGTAGATCATGGCAGCCGCGCGCCCATGGGCGCCTTTGTAAAAGCCTTTGCGCATTTTGGCGTGCAGATCACCATTGCCGATGCGCGCGGCCCCATGGGCATGGCCAAGCGGGACCATATTCGCCTGGTTGGATCGGCCCCCAGTGTTGCCGCAGCCTGGCGCGCACGCCACGGCCGGGATTTCGATGATGCCGCCATTGACGCGATCTTCGAGGTTTTTGAGCCCATGAACATCGCTGCCGTAGAAGCGCATGCTGCGCTGATCCCCGGTGCGCATGCGGCACTTCAATGGTGCGCTGAGCGCGGTATTCGGATCGGCTCCACCACTGGGTATACGCGCCCCATCATGGAACGGCTCATGCCACTCGCCGCTGCGCAGGGCTTCGTGCCGGAAGTCACCATTTGCGCCGGAGATCTGGCAGCAGGGCGTCCTGCCCCGCTGCAAATCTGGTCCGCGCTTGCCCAAATGGGGATTTGGCCCGCCAGTAGCGTGATTAAGCTGGACGATACCGCGCCCGGCATCGGCGAAGGGCGGGCGGCAGGTTGCTGGGCAGTGGGGGCAGCGCTTACCGGCAATAATCCAGGGCTCACCGCTGAGGAGCTTATGAAGCTCCCGGCTGATCAACGTGCAGAATTTCGCCATTCGGCGAGTGAACGCCTTCTCCGTGCGGGCGCCCATCTTGTTATTGACAGTATCGCGGAGCTGCCCTGGCTGGTTGGGCATATCGAAGCCCGTCTGGCATCTGGCGAAAGGCCTGGCGTCTTTGAAGCAAATTGACACGGAAGTGTCATGAACCTGTCATGCTGCCGTCGCAGTTCACGCGATAGCCGAACCTCTCTAACCCGGAGGTTCATTCATGCGATTCATCCTTCTCGCCTTCGCCTTCCTAGGCTTGGCACCCATGGCAGAAGCGCAGCAGCGCACGCGCCTGACAGTCTACACGGCGCTTGAAAATGAACAGCTCGCGCCCTTCAAGCAGGCCGCAGAGGCAGCCTTGCGCGATGTCGAAATCGCCTGGGTGCGTGACTCAACGGGTGTCATCACCGCCCGCCTGATCGCAGAAAAGGCCAATCCGCGCGCCGATTTGGTGTGGGGTCTTTCTGTCTTTTCCTTGCTGCAAATGGAAGCGCAGGATATGCTGGAGCCCTACACCCCGCGTGGCGCAGAGGCGCTGCGGCCGAATATGCGCAGTGCACGCAGCCCCATGACCTGGACCGGCATGGACGCATTTGTTTCCGCCATCTGCTTCAACACGGTGGTGGCGCAGCAGCGCAATCTGCCGCGCCCAACTACGTGGCAAGACCTGCTGGACCCGCGCTTTCGCGGGCAAATCGTGATGCCGAACCCTAATTCATCGGGTACTGGCTTCCTGACGATTGCGGGTTGGATCGCCAATCAGGGTGAGCAAAACGCCTGGGCTTTCATGGACAGGCTGCATGAGAATATTCAGCAATATACTCATTCCGGCAGTGCACCGTGCAACAATGCGGCGCGTGGTGAATTCGGCGTTGGTCTTTCCTTTGATATGCGTTCAGTCACGCTGAAAAATCAGGGCGCGCCGATTGATATCATTGTGCCGAGCGATGGTGTCGGCTTTGACCTGGAAGCCACCGCCATCATGCGCGGCACCCGTAACCTGGAAGCCGCGAAGCGCCTTGCTGATTTCACCGTTTCCCGCCAGGCGGCTGAGCTCTATGGTCGCTACTACGCCATGCTGGCGCTCCCCGGCGTCGAGCCGACGGTACGTGGCTATCCGGCCGAATTCGCGCAGCGCCTCGTGAATGCAAATTTCACGGAAATCGCTGCGGCGCGCGAAAGGCTACTTGCCGAATGGCAGCGCCGTTATGACGGCAAGTCTGCGCCGCGCTAAGCGAAATGGGTGCCGCCCTGGATGATGGCTTGGGTACCGATGCCGGAGAAGCATCTGGCATCGGTCATCCCTTCCTCATCATCACGGATGTCGGTAAGCAATTTGGCAATTTCGTTGCCCTTGAACGCGTCAGCCTGAAGGTTTTTCCGGGCGAATTCGTCTCCTTCCTCGGGCCATCGGGTTGCGGCAAAACAACCTTATTGCGCGCTATTGCGGGTTTGGATCCACCAACGGTGGGGCGCATCACCCAGGCTGGCCGTGACATCACGGCCTTGCCCCCAGCGCAACGCGATTTTGGGATAGTCTTCCAATCCTATGCGTTGTTTCCAAATCTGAGCGTTGCCGACAATATTGGTTATGGCCTGCGCGGCGCCGCTTGGCCAAAAGCCAGAAAAAACCACCGCATTAGTGAATTGCTGCATCTTGTGGGGCTTGCAGACCAGATTGCCAAATACCCCGCACAGCTTTCTGGTGGACAGCAGCAGCGCGTTGCCTTGGCGCGCGCCCTGGCCGCTGAACCTGGGCTGCTTTTGCTTGATGAGCCGCTATCAGCGCTTGATGCCATTGTGCGGCTACATCTGCGCCAGGAAATCCGTTCCTTGCAGCAGAGATTGGGTGTGACCACGATCATGGTCACGCATGACCAGGAAGAAGCGCTGAGCGTCTCGGACCGCATTGTGGTGATGTCCCAGGGACGCATTGAACAGATCGGCACACCAGAGGAAGTCTATCGCCAGCCCGCTTCGGCCTTTGTGGCGGGCTTTGTTGGCCGTTCCGCACATTTCGTGGCCAAGGTGCATACGCCAACAGGACATCTTGTCTTCAAGGATCTGGTGATGGCGGCGCCCGGCGCGGCGCATCTGCTATACGGTGAGGAGATTGAGGTTTTCATTCGTCCGGAAGATGTGGAGCTATCCAATAAGGCCAATCAGGGATTCGGCAGTTTTCTCGCCAAGGTCATTGGGTGTGAGTTTTTGGGGCCGGTTTGTCGTGTGGGGCTTGAAGCCAAGGGGCTGCGCTTCGAAGCGGATCTTTCGCCAGCGCGCTTTGCTGAATTGCAGGCATTTCCTGGCGCGGAACTCTTTGCCCGTTTCCAACCCGAACGGCTCTTGATCTTTCCCGCATGAACAGGGCGCTTTCGCAGAACATGCCCGTTGTTCGGCCAAAGGCATCAGCCGATGAAATCTGGTTGCGCCTGATCCAAGCCATTGCATTGCTGTTTCTCGCCATTGCGCTTGCCATGCCCCTACTGAGTCTTTTGCTGCGCGCCTTTGAAGATCAGCAGGGCAGCTTTGTCGGATTACGTAATTTCGCCATCTACGTAACCACACCTAGCCTGGTGCGCTCAGCTTGGAATTCGCTTTGGACAGCGCTGGTAACCACCTGTGTGGTAATTCCACTCGCCTTTGCCTATGCTTACGGGCTAACGCGAAGCTGCATGGCGGGAAAATGGCTGTTCCGCGCCGTCATGCTGCTGCCAATCCTGGCACCGTCGCTTCTGCCCGCCCTGTCCTTGATCTACCTTTTCGGCAATCAGGGCATGCTGCGCGGGCTGATGGCTGGTGGCAGCATTTATGGGCCTTGGGGAATCATCGGTGCGCAGATATTCTACTGCTTCCCTGCCGCAGCCATCATTATCTCGGTCGCGCTCTCCACGGCCGATGGCCGCTTGTATGAAGCGGCCGAAGCGCTGAAAGCCTCCCGCCTCCGTATTTTTCTGACCGTCACACTGCCCGGCGCCATGTATGGGCTGGTTTCGGCAAGTGTCGTTGTCTTCACCCTGGTAGTTACAGATTTCGGCATTCCAAAAGTTATCGGCGGTCAATTCAACGTATTGGCGACCGATGTCTATAAGCAGGTGGTAGGACGGCAGGATCTGAATATGGGCGCGGTAGTTGGCCTGGTCCTATTGATACCGGCCGTGCTCGCCTTTGTGTTGGATCGCTGGGCGCATCGCAAAAGAACCGCAACATTGACGGGCCGCGCGGTTGCCTATCGGCCAAAGCCAAGACGCGGACGTGATATTCCCGCCTTCCTGTTTTGCCTTTTGGTGGCCATCGCCCTGCTAGGGATTGTAGCCGTCTCCGTCTGGGGGTCTTTCATCCGCTTTTGGCCCTATAATCTCACACTAACTTTGGATAATTATGATTTCACTCGCTTTGACACAGCTGGCTGGCAGGCAGTTTGGCTCTCGGTAAAGCTGAGCTTGATCACGGCTTTTCTTGGAACCGCGCTGATTTTCATTATTGCCTATAGTCTGGAACGTGGTCCATCGCGCAGTCTTTTTGCTGCACCGCTGCGCTTTCTTGCCACCATACCGCTTGCCGTGCCGGGGTTGGTGCTGGGCCTTGCCTTCATTATTTTCTTCAATCACCCCGCAAATCCGCTTGGTATCATCTATGGCACGCTCATGATCCTGGTGCTTAATTCAATCATCCATTTTTATACGGTTGGGCACCTGACGGCAGTAACGGCCATTCGCCAGCTTGATCCGGAGTTTGAAGCTGTCAGCGCCAGCCTCCATGTCCCCATTTGGCAGACTTTTGGTCGCGTCACCCTACCCATTTGCCTGCCTGCGATCCTGGAAATCCTGGTCTTCCTCTTCGTCAGTGCCATGACCACAGTCAGTGCCGTTATCTTCCTTTATGGTCCGGATACCAAACCGGCCTCCGTATCGGTTGTGCATATGGATGAGGCGGGGCAGGCAAGCGCCGCTGCCGCCATGGCCTGTGTCATTCTAGCGATTTCACTGACCGCAAAGCTTACTGAGCTTACGGTAGGCGGGCTTTTCGCCCGCTTCACCTCTGCTTGGCGCCGCTGATCTATCAGTTCGCCCGTATGATCTTGAGGCGGACCTTTCGGCTCGCCCAATCTATAATGGCAACCATGGCCAGGATCAGCAGGATAATGAAAGCAACCTCATCCCAATTATTTATGCGAATGCGATCCGCGAGCGCCAGACCAATACCACCGGCGCCCACAATCCCAAGCACAGTCGAGGATCGCGCGTTTGATTCCAAAGTATAGAGAATTTGGGAAAGTATGACAGGTGCAACTTGAGGAATTAAGCCAAGCCGAATGGCCAATATACGATTGGCACCCGCAGCACGAACGGCTTCCACCTGCCGGCGATCAGCCGATTCCAACGCCTCACTGAACAACTTGGACAGGGTACCTATATCAGGGACTGCCAGGGCCAGAATGCCCGCAAACGGCCCCATCCCCACAGCAGCCACAAAGATCAGCGCCCATATCAGCGTATCTATGCCGCGCAGCCCATCATAGACACGGCGTACCGAGAATTTCAGCAAGACATTGCCAATGATATTCCCGGCACCCAGCAAGGACAGCGGCAGCGCCACAAGCGCCGCCAAAAGCGTCCCCAGAAATGCCATGGCAAGGCTTTCCAGAAGACTTACCAAAAGTTCCTGCAACACGCCGCCCGCGGAGGGGGGCCACATCAGCGCCACCAGCCAACCAAGCTTTGTGATACCATTCAACATGCGCTCTGGCGTAGCATCCATGCGCCACAGGCCAATGATCAGAAGCAGAAACAACAGGGCGCCAAAAAGCGATGTATTGAGGCGAGAATTCACGATGAAACGCTTCCCAGAACCCGCCGCCGCAGCCGCCCGCAAACTAGATCAATCACCGCAACAGTCGCTAAAATCAGGACGAGAATGGCGGAGATATCTTGATATTCGAATTGACGTACTGCGAGATAGAGTTCTTCTCCGATACCTCCGGCCCCGACAATACCAAGAACGCTGGCTTCCCGCACATTGATTTCGAAGCGGAGGAGCCCGTAGCTCAGAATACCAGGCAGAGATTGCGGGAAGATCCCGAAGCGCATTTGTGCAGGCCAGGAACCACCGGCCGCGTGCACCGCTTCCATCTGTGCGAGTGATGCGTTTTCATGTTCTTCAGCGAAAAGTTTTCCGAGTGCGCCGGCCGAGTGCACGGCTATTGCGAGCGTACCGGCAAAGGCACCAAGGCCAAAAGCGTAGACGAAGATAAGCGCGAGTACGAGCGTTGGCACTGTGCGCATGAGTTCAAGAATGCGCCTAATAAGAGTGACAACCCAAGCAGGTGCCAGTGTGGCGGCGGCAGGAAAGGACAGCAGCAGCGCAACCAAGCCGCCCAAGATAGTACCGACATAGGCAATCAACAGCGTATCAGCGAGCAGCCACACCCATTCCGTAAAGCCCCACATCCAATACGCAACATCGTCCAGGAAATGGTCCAGACGAAGTTGCGGCATGGTGCCCGCGACATAGTTACCCGCCAAGGGAAGGCCGCGCCAAAGTCGCGCAATACTGACTTCACCCAGCCAGGCCGAGACCGCAATGGCGAGTGCCAGCAGCAAAATACCCAAAAACCAGGCGCGCTGGCGTATAGCCCTGGCCGCACGCCAGCGTGCTTCGGCGGCGACTATTACGGGGGAAGTAATCAGGAACGCCTCTCTCGCCTACGTGCTGCATTCTCTTCAAGAATCGCAACGATATCGAGGTAATCCTCATGCTTGGCGGGCGCGAGACCTTGGGCACCGGATGACATGTCGCGAAAAGCTTGAGGGTCGCGGTCTGGCAGGGTCGCGAGAGCGGCGATGAGCTCGCGCCGGAAGCCCTCCGGCAGGTCCATGCGCAAGACAAAGGGCGAATTCGGTATTAGGGGTGACTTCCAGATGACCCGCACCGCATCTGGCGGGATCATGCCCTTCTCCGCCATGCGTTGAAAGGTATTTCGCCGTTCATTGGAAAAAGACAGCACCGCGGCATCAAATGTGCCGTTTATCACGGCCATGACGCCTTGTTCATGGCTGCCGGTAAAGCCAGTACGCGAAAAGAAGTTGGTCGGATCCTTGCCCTGGCGGCGCAGAAACCAGCTCGGAACATGAAACCCCGATGCGCTGTTTGGATCACTAAAGCCCAGCGTCCTTCCGCGCATATCGTCCAACTGACGGATCGGGCTATCCGCCTTTACGATCATGGCGCTGTGATAACCTTCCATCCCTTCATTATCAATGTAGCGGAAGATTGGTGCGACACGCTCACCCATCACGCGCCGTGCAAGCCCGTAGGAAGTCGGACCAAGATAGGCGAGCTCTGAGTGACCTGCGCGCATTGCCTCAACCACTGCCGCGTAATCAGAGCCCCTGAAAACACGGAAAGGGGTCCTCAGTTCACGCGTCATGTAGGATTGAAGGCCCTGAAGCCGTGTAATTGCGTCCCGCTCATTCTCTACAGAGATCATGCCGAAGCGGATCTCGGTCACCTGTTGGCGCCAATCGCCTTGCGCGTGTGTCCTTGAAGCCATTATCGCCAGGCCAGTAAACATGAGGGCGGTGCGACGTTTGAGCATGGGGGGATTCCTCAGAGGTACCGTGAAGGTGTGACTCAATCGCGTGATGACTGTGTGACGCGGCTATGAAGAAACGATGACAGACGCCCGGCTAGCGGATGGGTACCAGCGCATCTCTGAACTGAGCCACGCAAGCATCCCAGGACCAGGCCTCTGCGTGACGCCGACAAGCTGCTCGATCACAGGCCAGCGCCCTCATGCAGGCTGCACGCAAATCCTCATCCAAGGCTCCAACTTGCCCATCAGTGATGACATCAATAGGGCCTGTCACGGGAAAGGCCGCGACCGGGGTGCCACTCGCAAGGGCTTCCAGCAATACCAAGCCGAAGGTGTCCGTACGTGACGGAAAAACAAACACATCCGCCCCCGCATAGGACCGCGCGAGCGCACCATTCTCACGGTACCCAGTGAAGGTTACCCCGGGGTACTTCTTCCGCAGCGCTGGCAGGGCGGGACCATCGCCAACCACAACCTTACTGCCTGGCAGATCCAGTGTCAGAAAGGCCTCGATATTCTTTTCAATCGCTACACGACCCGCGCAAAGGAAAACGGGGCGCGGCAAGCCTGACCATTCATCACGCGATACTGGATTGAATTTCTCCAGGTCAACGCCCCGCGTCCAGGATCGTATCTTTGTAAAGCCACGCTTACCAAGTTCCTGTCTGAGGGACGGGGTGGCCGCGAAAGTCCCCTCACCAGCTTCATGAAAGCGACGCATGACGTGCCAGGACCAGTCCACCGGGATGCGGGTTCTTGCTTCAAGGTATTCCGGGAATCGGGTGTGGAAGGCAGTGGTGAAGGGCCAGTTGTTACGGCGGCAGAGCGCGCGCATGGCCCAGCCAAGCGGACCTTCAGTTGCTATATGAATTATCTCAGGCCCAAAATCCGCAACAAGCTTTGCTAGGCGGCGCTTAGGCGCGATGGCAAGGCGGATTTCCGTATAACCGGGCATGGGTATATTTGTGAAGCGATCTGGACCGATCACCTCCACGGTATCACCCATTGCAGTGAGTATTTCGGAAACCACCGAAAGCGTCCGCACCACGCCATTGACCTGCGGAAACCACGCATCGCTGACGATCAGGATACGCATGGGCTTAACCCGCCCCATGAAGAATTTTAGCCATCAGTTCGGGCGCAGGGGCTGGCAACGGCCTTTTTTGCAAGGTGGCTTGGCGGTGCGACCAATCAAGCAATTCAAAGCGTCCATCCGGATGTTCGACCAGGGCCGTACAGCTTTCCACCCAATCACCATCATTCATGTAAAGGATGCCGTGGATCATACGCATTTCGGCATGATGGATATGGCCGCAGATAACACCATCCATACCGCGTGATTTCGCTTCGTGAGCAAGGGCTGTTTCGAAACGATCAATGGCCTTGACCGCTTCCTTTACCTGTCGCTTTAGCCATTGAGAGAGTGACCAATAAGGATAGCCAAGTCGCCGACGCAGGAAATTGAACCACCTGTTCACCAATAGAGCGAGATCATAGGCCCAATCACCCAAATGGGCGAGGAACTTGGCATAACGGATGACACCATCGAACTCATCGCCATGGATGACAAGGAAACGGCGCCCATCGGCCGCGGTATGCTCTGCCTCTCGTGCAAGCTTTACGCCTGCGATTTCAAGCCCGAGCCAATCGCGGAAAAGCTCATCGTGATTTCCAGGGATGTAAACAACCTCAGTCCCATGGCGCGCCATACGCAGGATCAGGCGAATGACCTCATCATGATAGGAATCCCAATACCAGGAGCGGCGTAGCCGCCACCCGTCAATGATATCACCCACCAAATAGAGCTTCTCGCATTGAACCTGCTGCAAAAAATCTACCAATGAGTCGCTACGGCAGCTGCGTAGGCCAAGATGAAGGTCCGAAAGAAAAATTGTCCGAAAAGACTGCGGCTTTGAAGCGAGGGGCATTGGCTGCGCTCCTGTAGCGAATTCCTGTACCGCAGCGAATCGGCACGCGGACTTCGCGTTTCTCCTGAAGACCGGCTAGCCAAATTATTGAAATTCTGGGATGAACCTTAGATGACATTTCTTGAGTGCGGTAATGTGTCATGCAATTTTCTCGCGACTATCATGAATCTGAAAGGTTCAAGTGTTTTCATTGTGATTCATGACGCCAAATCTATGCATCATTTTCAATCCAGCAGCCGGGGCGCGACGCCGGACGCGGCTTTATGCTGCGTTGGATGTTCTCTATGGCCTTGGAGTTCAATTCGAGCTGTTGGAAACAAACGCGCCGGGTGATGCTGAAAAGCTCGCTCGCCTGGCTGCACACAAGGACCGGATAGTGGTGGCTGCCGGTGGTGATGGAACGATCGCCGAAGTGGCGGCGGGTCTGGAAGGAAGCTCGGCCTTGCTGGGACTTTTACCGCTTGGAACGGCGAATGTTTTTGCGCTGGAAATGGCCGTACCCTTGAATCCGAAGGACGCTGCGCGGGCGCTGCTTATTGGGCGCAGCACTTCTGTTTATCCCGGGCTGATGAAGCGCGGCGATGCATCCGATCGGCTCTTTATCCAAATGGTGGGGGTTGGGCTCGATGCGGTTGTAGTGCATCGGCTGCCACCCGGCTTGAAGCGTGCATTTGGCAAGGCGGCCTATGTCATGCAGACGCTGCGTGATCTTACCAGTCATCCCTTCAATTCATTCAAGGTGAATGTGGATGGTCAGCAACTGGAACCGTCTGGCCTTGTGGTTACCAAGGGGCGCTTTTATGCTGGTCGCTTTCAAATTGCGCCAAGCGCAGATCCTAGAGAGACAGACTTTCATGTCTTGTCGCTTTATCAGCACCATATGTTTGATGCGCTTAAGCACGCCGCGGCGATGGGCCTTGGCCGCCTGCCAAAGCTTTCGAGCATCTCGCTGCAGCGAGGGCATGAGATAGAGGTCTTCGGAGCGGATCTGCCGGTTCAGGCGGACGGGGATGCTGCCGGATACCTGCCCATTAGAATCAGGACAGCATTGAGACCGCTCCGAGTGGTGGTGCCGTGAAGGGTTAGGATTTCGGACGATAATGCCAAACGCTGGCGGGTGGAAAATTCAGCGGTGTCCATGCCAGGCGCTCAGCCTCCAGCTTCAATGTGCGATAAGGCAAGGGCGATGAGATGCAGTAAGTGTAGAGGAGAAAGCCTTTGCCGGGAGCTACGGCCTCTACCTGTTCAATAAACTGACGTTGCTTTTTTTCGGGCAGAAGCACCAAGGGAATGCCGCAGATCACGGTCCCGATGTTTAATGCGATATCGTTCAGCTTATCAACGGGCAAGTTGAAGGCATCGGCCTGCAATACTTTTGTTTCGGGAAATTTGAATGCCAGATAGTCGGCCATTTCCGGCACTATCTCCACCAAGACAATACGCTTTGGCACGATGCCGCAGCGGATAAGGCTATGCGTAACGGCCCCTGTGCCCGCGCCAAGTTCAAGCACGGCAGCATCCGAGCCTTTTTCGATATGCCTGGCAATGAGCTGACCCAATACTGGCGAGGATGGGACAATGGAACCCATTTGCAGGGGATTTCGAAGCCATCTTCTGAAAAACAAGTTCGTGTCACGCGGGCTTACAACCTCGTCCGACGTTATTGATTTCGATGACATTGCCAAATCCCACGATTTTCCGGTTCAGACAGCCTTGATGAAGGAAGAAGACTCCAACGCGAACAAAGCCCTACCGATTACGCAGGGATTTATGGCGTGATGATCACGAAACGGTGACACCTTCATTAAAGTGCGATGCGGTGGGCAAGCTTATTCAGGGTAACCGCTATCCAGGGACGTCCGACGGACGCGTTAGGTATCCGGGTGGATATCCTGATACTCATTCTTCATGCGCCTGTATGTCCATCGTGAAATCATGTGAGGCTGCTTGGCGCTGGCTAGCGGGGTATCTGGCTCACTGCCGTCTTCTTGCCTGCCGCCATTCCCATGGCATCTCAAATCTTCCGGCCCATATGCCTTGCGTTAGGAAGCGCGCGAGATTTTCCTCGCTCACATAGTCTGTCGAAAAGCGCCGATAGGCGACAGCCCATCCCTGTGTAACGAGTGATTGTCCAACATTCAGCCCATCTGCCCAGCAGGTGGCGATAAGGCGCTGATAACGATCGCGCTCGCGGCTGATGCAGTGTACTTCGCCGTCCGCTACTGCAGCCGCCAATTCCGATGCAGCGCGGCGCCCGCAAGCCCAGACTTCGCCAGCGCTATCCTCACAGGTTTGCCGCAGCTCAGGCGCATCAATGCCATGCACACGAAGCCGCGTTTCGCCCAGCTGCAGCGTATCGCCATCAAGTGCTCGCGCTTCGCCCTGCAGCAGCACGGGATCCATGCGCTTGGCTTCAGCCGGCGCAGCAACGCCAATAGCAAGCAGCGCAATAGCCAATGCAGCGTATGGTTTTTTCACTTCAGGACCCCCGATCCTGTGCGCATCTGAATCCGATATAGACCACAGCGGTTTGCGGGGGCTTACTGGCACGATGGTCGCTCCGCATCTGCGCCGCGCCGTACCACCAAGACCCGCCACGTGTAATGCGTTCATGCCCCTGGGCGGTATCCACCCATTCCCAGACATTGGCCCCCATATCGTAAAGCCCATTCACCCCGGCCTGCGTTGTACCGACACGTGCAGGGCCTATGCCGCGATTGAGCTTTGCCGAACGGTCCAGCGCGAAAGGTGTCGCCCCGCAATCACGCAGACAATTTGCGCCATTCGGGCGCTCTCCCGTGGGATAGAGATAGGTGGTGCCCGCCTGAAACGGCGCCGGAGGCGAAGTCCGCTTTTCAGTATGCGCGGCCTCCAGCCATTCTGCATCCGTTGGCAGGCGCTTGCCTGCCCAGCGGCAATAGGCTGCGGCCTCGTCAAAGGTAATGTGCACCGCGGGCTCGCGCTCATCCGCAGGCTCACCGAAGGGCGTGCGCCAGGTCCAGCCTGGCTTGCGCACCCAGCCCGCCTCGAACACTGAACCACCGCCCTGGCGCTCAGCCATGGTCACCATGCCAGTGGCTGCGACAAAGCGGCTAAAGGCAGCAACCGAAACCTCTGTCCGGTCAATCGCAAAGCGGCCGATCGGCTGCATTTCACCCTCCGCATAGACGGGTGGAGCTGCGAGCATCGTGAAAACGAACAATAGCGCCTTTGCAGGAATTCTCATGTCCCAAACCTCTCTCAAGCCCACTTCTTGTAAGAACAGAGAAGGGTCAACCCCTTTAAGCCCTATCCTACCCCATCAACATGCCTTCTCACCTCCCACATGCCCAAGTTGCCCTCGGCTACCATGAAGTCCCATGGTGGCTGTCGCGTTGTGGTGCTGTTTGGTCGTTCGTATCCCCTAGTCCGTTTGCGATGTCGGGCTTGAGCCGGAATTTCTGCGTACAGTTGCATCAAGTGCGCCGATCCGATTTGGCTGTCTTCAGGGATGCTGAGGGCGCCATAAATGGCAACTGAAGAAGCCTCCGCTTTCACCGCATGACCATCTCGCTCTCACCGTAGGTTGCAGCGGCAGCTTAAGCGCCCAGACACGCCGATGGCGAATAAGCGCCTTACTGGTGCCCTTGCACCGGACCGAACTATGAGGACGGAAGGCTTGGCGGGAATGCGCGGCAAGGGTTTGAATAGGGGCTGGGGGCTACTGTGAGCTCCGTCGCTTTATGGCCCTGTAAAGGTCAACGCCTTGCGTTGGAGATCACGCCCTGGTCAGCATCAATTCACATCGCTGCGCAGCTGTTCGAATAGCGCTAGAGCCAGGGCGTGGATCAGATGTCCGCCCAGAACAGACGCCGCGACTAGCCACGAGACGAGTAGGCACCGGAACCGAGGCCATGCCCATCCAGCCAAGCCACTCCGGCACCAGAGTGGCACCAAAATGCTTTTCTAAGGCGCTTTTTGCGAAGTGAGCGCTGCTAAGTTATTGTTTTCACTGGTGCCGACTCGGGGAATCGAACCCCGGACCTACTGATTACGAATCAGTTGCTCTACCCCTGAGCTAAGTCGGCCCATAACGCCGGAAGCGTCATCAATGGGCCTCTTACCCCCAGCCAAGCCTTCGCACAACCATCCCCAATCTGCCCCCGCCCCGGCCACTTGCCCAATAGGGAAGCCAAACGCCGCCTGTCATGCTAGGCTGACACTATGCGTGCCCGGATCATTATCTCTCTTCTACTGCTTCTGTTCGCCCTGGCAGGCGCCTGGGTCTGGCGCGGCCTGTCGCCCGCCGTTGCCGTCGCCACCGCTACCACCGGGCCGGCTGTGCAAGCGGTCTATGCCACCGGAAATGTGGAACCGGTACATTGGGCCAAGGTTGGCCCCACCATGCGTGCCCGGATCACTGCCGTATTGGTCGAAGAAGGTTCCCGCGTTGAAGCCGGCCAGCCCATGGCGCAATTGGATGATCGCGAAGCCCGGCACCGTGTTGAGGAAGCCGAAGCCCGCGCCAATTTCGCCCAGGAAGATTTGGCCCGCGTGCGCACCCTTGTCGCGCGTGATGTTGCATCCCGCGCCACACTTGACCGAGCGGAGGCCGAAGCCCGCGCCGTGCGCGCCGTGGCCGAAGCCGCGCAGCGGCGGCTGGATGATTACATCGTCCGCGCGCCGTCTGCCGGCCTGGTCCTGCGCCGCGATGCCGAGGTGGGAGAGGTTGTGGATACCCCCGCCGCCCTTTTCTGGATTGGCGAACCAAAGCCGCTTCGCATCACCGCCGAGGTGGATGAGGAAGACATCGCCCAAATCCGCGAAGGCCAACGCGCGCTGCTGCGCGCAGATGCCTTCGCGGGCCAGGTACTGAATGCGACCGTGACGCAAATCACGCCCAAGGGTGATGCGACACGCAAGGCCTACCGCGTACGGCTTTCGCTGCCGGATGATACGCCGCTTATGATCGGCATGACGGTTGAAGCGAATATCGTATTGCGTGAGACCGCCAACGCCGTGCTGATCCCACCTGCGGCACTTCGCGGCGATCATGTGTTTGTGGCTCAGGGCGAAGTGGCGCGGCGGCGGCAGGTGACGGTCGGTGTCCAAGGCCCACGCGCTGTAGAAATTCGTCAAGGTATCGCAGCAGGTGATGTCGTGGTGCTTGATCCGCCGCAGGGCCTGAAGGATGGGCAGGCGATACGCCTAAAACCATGAACCTCATTTTCGATTTGGCGCGGGGCATGCTTTCCCGCAGGCGCCGGCAGACCCTGGTATCCGTGATGGGTGTTGCCTTGGGGGTGGCCTTCTTTATCGCCATTGCCTCACTCATGCGCGGGTTTCAGACCTACTTCATCGAACAGGTCATTGACGTACAGCCACACATCATCGTGAAGGATGAAACGCGCCGCCCGCTGCCGCAGGCGGTGGAAATCGCCCATCCTGATGGTGCCGTGGCGCTTTCCGGCGTGAAGCCAACCGAACGCGTGCGCGGCATTCGCGCAAGTGCGGAGAAAATGGCAATCCTGGAAGCAATACCAGGGGTCTATTCATCGCCTATCCTGACAGGCCAGGCGCTGCTCCGTTACGGGTCGCGCGATGTTTCGGTTTCCATCACAGGTATCGAACCCGCACGTTATCGCCGCGTGTCCAATCTGGAAAAGGATTTGATCCAGGGGCGGATGGAAGATTTGCGCAGCACTGCCAATGGCCTGATCATCGGCATTGGTCTTGCACAAAAGCTTGGTGTTGTTTTGGGCGATACAATCATCGCGGTATCCCCCAAAGGTGTCAGCCTGCAAATGAAGATTGTGGGCATCTTCCGAACAGGCTTGGCCACGCTGGATAATCAGGCTGCCTATACGCTGCTCAAGGTCAATCAAATCCTGCAGGACCGGCCCAATGTAGTCAATCAAATCCTGTTGAGGCTGAATGATGTGACAGGTGCGGAAGCACTCGCACGGCAGATCGAAGCACGCTTTGGCGACAGGTCAGAAAGCTGGGAAGAACAGAACCGCAATGTGCTGACGGTTTTCGTTATTCAGAACGCCATCATGTATAGCGTCACTGGTGCCATTCTGTTGGTCGCGGCTTTTGGTATCTACAACATCATCTCGACCGTGGTGTTCGAGAAAACGCGTGATATCGCCATCCTGAAATCGCTCGGCTTCACCGAAGGCGATATCCAATGGCTGTTCCTGTTGCAGGGTATGATTGCAGGGTTGCTTGGCGCCGTGCTGGGCTGTGTGCTTGGCCAGATCATGATCGAAGGCCTGGCACAAATCCGCTTTCAGACCGAAACACCTGCGGGTAATGACCGCTTTTTGCTCGCGCATGATTGGCGCATTTTTGCGGTGGCCTCCTTCTTCGCGCTTCTGTCCGCAAGCATTGCTGCCGTGGTGCCGGCACGGCGCGCAGCGCGGCTTGATCCTGTGCAGACTATTCGCGGCGCGGCATGACCAACCGACCCCCTCTACTGGAAGCGCAACATATCACGCGCCGCCTGCCGGAAGGCGTGACTCTGGTGTCTGACGCGTCCTTGAAGGTGGAACGCGGCGAATTCATCGCCATCACCGGGCCATCCGGGTCCGGCAAATCATCCTTGCTCTATCTGCTTGGCCTGTTGGATCGGCCAACTGAGGGCCGCGTGTTGCTGGAGGGGCGCGACACCGCCAGCCTAAGCGCGGCAGAACTCGCCAGTCTTCGCCTCGCGCGTTTGGGCTTTGTGTTCCAGTTCCATTTCCTGCTGCCGGAATTTTCCACGCTTGATAATGTGTTGATCCCGATCCGCCGTCTCGGCCGCTTGAAGGATGCAGCAGCGCGCGCGCAGGCGATGAAGCTGCTGGAAGCGCTTGGCATGGCGGAAGCCGCGGCGAAATTACCGGAACAGCTTTCCGGCGGCATGCGCCAACGCGCAGCTATTGCACGAGCACTGGCCAATGACCCCGCCATCATCCTGGCCGATGAACCCACCGGCAATCTGGATACACGCAATGCCGCGGCAGTGTTTGATGTTTTCCAGCGCCTTGCCGCCGAAGAAGGCCGCGCCATTTTGGTGGTGACGCATGATGCGGAACTCGCCAAACGTGCCAATCGGCGGATTCATCTGGTGGATGGGCGGATCGTCAGCGATACCCGCGCCGGTTGACGAAGAACCCCACCACCACCACCAGCACTGCCACTAGCGCTGCACAAAAACTGAAGATGCTGCCAAAGGCTGCGCGGAACGCCTCCATCCCCGCGAGCCCGCGCGCGACACCGGCAACCTCAAGCGCGGCGAAAACTGTGCTGAGCAGAGAAGCGGCGGTCACAACACCCAGCGTGCGCGATACCTGCGAAAGACTGCCCGCGACACCGCGATCCTCACGCGGCATGCGTTCCAGCAATAGATCGGTCACACTCACCTGAAACAAGCCAAGCCCAATCCCTTGCAGCGCCAGCGCCGCAACCAGCAGTGGGATCGCGCCGCCCGCAGCGCCAATTGTGCCAATCAGCCACAGTCCGGCCGCGGTCAACACGGAACCAATCAACGCCAAGCGCGCTGCACTAATGCGCGCCAGCAAGGCGCCGGCAAAGGGAGAAGCCACCATCGCCGCCAAATGCCCAATCGCCAGCACCAAGCCGCCCCAGCCCGCCGGCAAGGCCGCGCCATGCAGCAGTAGATAGGGCAGAAACAGCAGCACCGCGAAACAGGCGAAATTCACTACGGCGGTCGCAATACATGCAAAGAGGAAATCCGCGTCTCGGAAGTAACGCAGCGCAATCACCGGCCGCGCAACGCGCCCCGCATGCCTTCCATACCACCAGCCCAAAACCAAAAACCCAAAGGCCAGCGCCAAGGATAGCGGACTGCCCGCCGCGATATCCGGTGCGCGATTAATGCCAAGCAGCAGGCAACACATCATGCCCGTGATCAGCACCGCGCCGGTCAGATCGAAACTCTCGCGCCCTGCCGCGCGGGGTAGCGCACGCAGAAAAACGCTCAGGGCCAGCGCAAAAGCCGCGAGTGGTGCGCGATACCAATAAACCGCGGACCAGCCGAAATGCTCCACCAGCAGGCCACCAATCAGCGGCCCAAGTCCGCCACCCGCGGCAAAGCCAAAGGCGTAAAAGCCCAGAATGCGTGGGCGCAAATCTTCGGTGAAATGGCTGGTCGCAAGTGCAGGGCCGCACCCGATCACCAGCGCCGCGCCAATCCCCTGCATGACGCGTGCGGCCAAAAGCCAGGCGTAGTTTTCCGCCGTGGCGCAAAGGATGAAGGCCAGAATGCTCCAAGCGAGGCCCAAGCGAAACACGCGCAAATAGCCGAAGATATCGCCAAGCCGCCCAATGCCCAGCATCAGGCTGCCATAGGTCAGCACATAGCAGATCACCACCCATTGAATGCCGGTGCGCCCAAGATCAAAGCGTTCGGTAATCGCCGGAAAGGCGATATTCACCGATGTATCCAAGGGCACAATCAGCGTGCCGATGGCGATGATGACCAGCACCAGAATACCCGGTGCGCCAATGCGCGAAAGCATCGCCTCAGTGCGCAAGGTACCAGGTTTCAAATGCGCCGAGCCCCGCCATGGCGCCAACCCCAACCAGGATCGCCGCTGCCAGATTGCGCGAGAAATACTGCACCGCCACCACCGCCACTGCCGCCACCCAACCCTTCCAGCCATGTGCCGCCAAGGCCGGCATGGCATAGGCCATGAAAATCGGCCCCGGCAGATGCTGCAAGACCACTTCCACATAACGCGGTGGGCGGAGCGCGCGAAACAGCGCATAGCCGCCAGCGCGGCACAGGTAGGTCGCCACCGCCATGCCAATAATGGCGAGTAGCACATCGGGGCGAAGGGTCATTCCCGGCGCAACTCCAGCCAAGCGCCCAACGCCGCACCAGCAAAGGCGCCGATCAGCAAGGGCCAAGGGGACCCAAGCCCCAGCTTCCAGGCCAGCACCGCCAGCGCGCCCGCCAATAACCAAGGCCAGAAATCACGCCTGACGCCGCGCCAAAGCGGCACGAGGATCGCCACAAAAGTCGCGATGGCGGCAAAGTACAGCGGATGCCCCGGCGGCAGCCGCACCGCTGATCCCAGTACATGCCCAAGGCTGACTGAGATATTCCAGAAGCACCAAAGCGTTACACCAATGCCAAGCAGATACCCGGCATCGCGCCCACCGCGCCGTTGCTCGGCAGCGGAAAGTGCAAAGGCATGATCCACCATGAAGGCAAGGCTTCCCCAAAGCTTCAGGCCGCGCAGCTTATCAAGCCAAGGCGCCAAGGCAGCACCCATTGGTGCCATGCGGATATTCACCACAATCGCAGCAATGATCGCGGCCAGAATGGGTGCCGGTTCAGACCAGAGCTCAAGCGCCAGCAATTGCGAGGACCCGGCAAAAACCAGCGCCGACATCAGCAAGGTTTCAAGCCAGGAAAGCCCCTTTTGGTCGGAAATTACCCCCACCACCAACCCAAAGGGAAAAGTGCCAATCACCAAAGGCAGGGCCGTGCGGATGCCGCGCGCCACACCATGCCGGGTGAAGACCACCGGCCCTTTGATCTCTGCCTGCTCGGTCACGCGCGGCGACCTGTGAGCAACATTTCCTCGGCCTGATCCGGCTCCATCGCCAAGGCACGGCGCGCGAGGCCCTGGGCAAAGCCGCCACGCGCGAGAGCCGCGAGCGCCTTCATGCGCGCTGTGGTATCAGGCGCCACACGCGCGAAGGGCCCGATCCGGCGGCGACGACAAAAGGCGATTGCAGCCAGAAGCTCTGCCTCCTCACCCTCGGGCAGGGCAGCGGCGGCGGTCTCAGTCTCAATTCCCTTGGCAGCAAGATGCGCGGCGATGGCGCGGCGGGAATGGCCGGAACGCGCAAGCCGACGCGCGCGGCTTTCGGCAAAGGCTGCATCATTCACCGCGCCGGCGGCGACCAGGTTTTTCGCCAGACTGACAATTTCCATCTGCAACGCGGCGGTGGCAGCGGTAATGGCCTCCCGCGCTTGGCCCTCAGCCTCGGCAGCGCGGGCCCAGCGAGCGATGCGGCGCTCCAAAACGCGCCGGAGCCCCACCTCGGTCGCCGCAAAGCGCGCGAGATGGGCAAGCGCCGCTTCACGCAGCCGCGCCGCATTGGGCGGCGGGCCGGCAGTGCGGCGGGGGCGTTTCGGTGCGTCGGACATGATCGCTTTCTGGCATGGACGGGCCACGCCACACAAACCGCTTCAAAGCGGCGATTTCCGCGCTATGCTCCCCAGCAAAGGCGCCTGTAAGGCGCTACAGGAGGAAACCATGAGTGTCACCATCACCCCCGCCAATCCGGCGCGGCCCGATTTTGTCGGCGTGGTTGCCGGCATTGATCTGAAGAACCCCGTCAGCGCCGCCGATGCCGCCGCTATTGATGCCGGCATGGATAAGTTTGGCGTGCTGGTCTTTCACGGCCAGGACATCAATGACGAACAGCAATTGGCCTTCAGCCGCCACTTCGGCCCGCTTGAGACCGCGACAGGCGATATCGCCAAGGTCGCGGATCGGCGCCTGGCAATGGAGGTGAATGACATCTCCAACCTCGACAAGGATTCCAATGTGCTGGCGCGCGATGATCGGCGGCGCCTGTTCAGCCTGGGCAATATGCTCTGGCACAGCGATTCATCCTTCAAGGCGACGCCCGCGAAATACTCCCTGCTGTCGGCGCGTGTGATCCCTGGTGAGGGCGGCAATACGGAATTCGCCGATATGCGCGCGGCCTGGGATGCCTTAGACCTGGCGATGAAAGCGGAAATCCGTGATCTGATCACGGATCATAGCCAGATTTTTTCGCGCGGCATTCTGGGCTTCACCGATTTCACCGAAGAAGAACGCCTAAGATGGGCGCCGGTGCCACAGCGGCTGGTGCGCCGCCATCCCAAGACCGGACGGCTTTCGCTGTTTCTTTCAGCCCATGCCGGGCAAATCCACGGCTGGCCGGTGCCCGAAGCCCGCGCCATGCTGCGTGATCTGACCGAACACGCAACGCAGCGCGAATTCGTCCATGCTCATGTCTGGCGCGCGCATGATCTGGTGATGTGGGATAATCGCGTGACCATGCATCGCGCGCGGCGCTACCCAGCGGATAAGCCGCGCGATCTGCATCGGACAACGGTGGCGGATAGCGCGCCGACCCTGGCGCAGGCGGCGTGATGGCGTTTTGACGGAATCAATCCACCGCGAAATGCCTTAACGCCGCCGCATCCCAGTCAAGCCCAAGCCCCGGGGCTTCAGGCACCAACGCCATGCCATCCCGCACCGCCAAGGGTTGGCGCAGCAAGGGTGCGGCGATGTCCAGATGTTCCAAATAATGCGCGGTGGGGGTTGCTTGCAGCAAATGCGCGCTGACTTCCACAAAGATATGTGACGACATCGGCACCCGATGCGCGGCCGCCATGGCAGCGGCACGCAGCCAGCCGGTGACACCGCCAATCTTCATCGCATCCGGCATGCAGAAATCGCAGGCACCAGCCGCCAAGGCGCGCTGCATGCCGGCGGGGCCCCACCAATTCTCCCCTCCCTGGATCGGGATTTCGAGCCGCGTGGCGAGTGCCGCCATCCCCGCATCATCCTGCACCGGCAGCGGTTCTTCCAGCCAGCGAACATCAAGCGCTTGTAGGGCGCGGCCGCGCCGCTCCGCTTCCGTCAGCGTCAGCGCCTGATTGTAATCCACAAATATCGAGACATCATCGCCGACTACGCCGCGCACCGCGCGCACCGTCGCCAGATCATCTTCAAGCTTTGGATGGCCGAGTTTGAATTTCACCGCACGCGCGCCGAGCCGCGCCACCGCCTGGCCGGCTTCTTCCGAAAGCATTGCCGGCCCCCAACCGCGTAACGAAGCATAAATCGGCATCGGCCGTGCCTCGGCCCCCAGCATGGCGTAAAGCGGCAGGCCAGCGCGGCGGGAAAGCGCATCCCACAGCGCCATATCCAGGAGCGATAGCGCAATCTGCACCAGGCCTTCGCTACCCAGGATACGAAACCCGTCATGCAATTCGCGCCAGAGCGAAGTTGGCGCCAGGGGCCGCCCGATCAGCCCTTCCCCAATAGAACGCGCCAGCGCGGCGGTTGGCCCAAGTGCTGCGCGCGTATAGGGAAAGACATAGGCTGTGCCGGTGGCGCCATCCTTGGTCGTGACTTCCGCAATCACCAAGGGCGCGCGGGGAATAACATTCAGGCTATTGCGTAGCGGCGGATCAATCGGCGCATCCACGCAGTGAATGGCAATCGCGCTGATGCTGGTTTGGGTCATGCGGGGCCTCCGCGCCGATTCTGGCCCGGCGGGGCGCGGCTGTCACCACGCCCCGGCTTGCGTCGCCAAAGCCACGTTCAACTCGGCACCCAACAGCACGACATAAACGCTGACATAGAACCACATCAGCAGGCCCACCGTCGCGCCAAGCGGCCCATACATGGCGTCATAGGTCGCGAAATCTGAAACATAAAGGCTGAAGGCCGCGGACCCCAAAGCCCATAGCAGCGTTGCCATCAACGCACCGGGCAGGATGCGAAAAATAGGCAGCCGCCGCGATGCCGGCCCCAACCGATACACAGCCAGCAGCGAAAGCCCCACCAGCAGCAACAGTGTCAACAGCGAGAGTCCGCGCAATGAAAGCGCCTGCAGCGCGGGTAAGCCGATCAATGCGAAAATGCCGGGCAAGGCAACCAGCGCCGCAATCGCAATCACCGCGGCCAAGGTTGCCGCCAGCGTCAGCCCAATCGCCAGCGCATGGTAGCGGAAAAAGGGCCGCGTTTCTTCCACATCATGCGCCATATTCAGCGCGCCGATGGTCGCACGCGTGCCAGCCGAAGCACTCCAGATCGCGATGGCGGCACTCAGGATCGCGCTCCATTCCAGTCGGGGGCGCGGCGCTTCCACCAAATCATGCACCCGCGTCGCGATCATTTCAAAAGTATCTTCCGGCACCAATTCGCGCAGCACTTCAAGCTGCGGTTCCACCGCCGCCGCATCAAACACCATGCCGTAGAGGGAGATCAGCAGGAAAATGCCGGGAAACAGCGCCAGCATGGCATAGAAGGCACAGCCTGCGCTGGTGAGCGCAATGCGATCGGAAGCGGAAGCCCGCAGCACGCGCATGATGATGGCGGTAGCGCCGAATTGGGCAATCTTGGCTTGCGACATGACCCCCTTATAGGATCAGGCCGGCGGGATGCGGAAGAATCAGGCTTTTGCGCGTTCCGGCACCTGATAGGCGCGCTTCGCGGTAGCCCTCAGCTCCAGCGGAGAAATTCGGCCATCTTGGTCCGTATCCATCCGCTGGAGCATGGCAGCGAGCGTGTTGCCCGTGGGTGTCCCCGGACCGGCAGTTCTTGCCGGGCTTTGCCGCAATTCTTGCAGCATGGGCGCGAATTCTTTTCGCCCCCCTGCGACGTCAAGCCGAGCCGCGTCTTGCGTGCTCTGCATGCGGCGGGCCCGGATCTCCTGAGGAGCTGTCAAAGACTTTTCCGGAACCACCAACATCGTCGCAACCCCGTTTTGGTTGGCGTCGGCGCTTTGGCCGACGGCACCGTTTTGGTACATCTGAGCTATTGCAGAAGCCGTGCCAGCTTTGGCGCGCGGACCCAAAAAATTCAGGGGGCGAGGCGCGCGAAGGTCACTTCATGCTTGTTATGCGCGGCGTGAAACAGGATAGCGCCTTGAATTTGCTGAAATTCTGCGATGATGGCGTGGTCGGTTTCGCCCTGAAATTTGATCGTGCAAACGATATTTTCGGCCTTTTCCGCCTCAATCCAGCGCCGCACCAGGCCCAAAAGCCGCGCCGGGTAACAAATGACATCGCTGAACAGCCAGGTAACCGGCGATTCTTGCCGGGGGTCCAGGGCAAAAGCGCTCTCTGGGCGGAAATTAACGCCGGGGAGGGCAGCAATCGCCGGGTCGAGCGGCGCCTTATCCACTGCCGTCACCTCGGCGCACAGGCGGGCAATCACCCAGGTCCAGCCGCCGGGGGAAGCGCCAAGGTCCAGGCAGCGGTCACCGGGGCCAGGATGGCGGCCAAGCCGCGTCAGCCCTTCCCATAATTTGAGATAAGCGCGGGAAGGCGGGCCGGATTTGTCTTCCACAAAGCGCGGTTCGCCATTCACGAAGGGGCTGGTCTTGCTCGGGCTGGCCAAGATCAGGTCTGGCGCCAACAGGGTCCAGGCACCAAGCGGGGCAGTTGGTGCGGGCTCCGGGAAGACCAAAGGGCGCGCTTTGACCGGTGGCAGCCTTTCGGCAATCAGCGTGCTGCGGCGGTGATGCAACAGCGGCAGATGGGACCAGTTGCGCTGGATGGCGCGGAGCGCATCGGCAGCGGCCTTGACCGACGGCGCCGGCAATTCGCGCGGGTCGGTCCAGATATCCAAGGCCCAGATCGCCGGGGCGGGCGCGTCAGGCGAAAGTACCAGGCGACCATGCCAGGCAGCCACACGCCGGCCGGATAGGCGGAGTTCTTCGGCCAATTCCGCCTCAAACCCCTCGGCGGCAAGGTATGCAGCGCGAATCACCGCCTTGCCGCCGCGAGCGCCAGCAAGGCCCAGCCCAGCATCAGCAGCATCCCCCCCGAAGGTGCGATGGGGCCGAGCGATTGGCCGGAAAGTGCGCTGAGCCAGACCGCGCCACAGAACAGGATCATGCCGGCCAAGAAGGCGGCAGCGGCAAAATTGGCAAGCAGCCTACCCCTTTCGGCCATCAACCCCGCGATCAATAGGGCCAGCGCATGCCAGCCCTGCATGGTCAGCGCGTTTTGTACCGCCGCCATGCGCGCGGGTTCCAGCCTTGCCGGCAACCCATGCGCCGCCCAGGCGGAAAGCCCAACCGCAGTAAGCCCGGCCAGGGCGCCGGTGATAAGCCAAAGGCGATGCATGCAAGGCCCTTACGCCGACCCTGCCTGGGTGGCCAGAGCGCGGTTCAACCCCGCAGCCGCAGACGCTTGGCAAAATGGCGCATCCGCGCCGCCATACTGGTTTCCATGGCTTCCAGCTTGCCGACCATATCTGGCCAGCGCCCGGCAACCCAGGCCCAGCGGCGCGCAGCCCAGATATGCTGATCGCGCAGCACAAAAACGCCAAAGGCCAGGAACAAAAAGCCTTGCAGGAAGGGCAGCACCAGGCCCAGCACGCCAAGTGCGAGCATGGCCCAGCCCATGATTTTGCGGGGGAAAGATGGACGAAGGATGACCATGCCCGGCCAAATGGTCGCGCGGCGCCCTTGGAACAAGGCGGGGCTTGCCGATCATCCCAGCGCCCGCCCATGGTGGCGCCGCAACCCCAAGGAACCGGTCATGGACCCGCTGACGCTTGTTGTCGTCTCTCGCAATTACTTCAACCTGCCGGCCTGGATCGGCCTGCATGCCGGGCTTTTCGCGGCGGAAGGGATCGCGCTGCAGATTGACCACATCGAAGGCATTGAGGAGGTGAATGAACGCATCCACGATGGCCGTGCGCAACTTGCCTATGGTGTCACCGAACATGTCATTCTGGATACGGAAGCGGGTGGGCATCAGGCGATCATTGGCGGGAATGTGAATCGCCTGCCGTTTTCTTTCATCGCGCGGCCTGGCTTGACGCAGCTTGAGGATTTGCGCGGCAAGAAGATTGGCGTCTCGTCGCTGCGCGCCGGCAGTTCATCCCTGATCATGCGGCTTTTGGCAGCGCGCGGGCTGCATTGGCCGGGCGATTATGAATTGGTGCCCTGCGGGCCAATCCTGGCGCGCTGGGACATGCTGCGCCAAGGCGAAATTGATGCGGGGTTGCAGGGGGCGCCGCTCAATCACATCGCGCTTGATCTTGGCTTTGTCTCCCTCGGTGAACCGCGCGAAGAAGTGCCGGATTTCCAATTCACGAGCCTGGATGTGGATTTGCGCTGGGCGCGCGCCAATCGCGATTTGCTGCTGCGCTTCCTGCGCGGTTTTCTCCGCGCGCACGAGAAATTCTACACGGACCAGGCATTTGCGCGCGGTGTCGCAATGCGCGAAACCGGGATTGAAGCGCGCTACGCTGACTTGGCCTGGGAGGAATACACGCGCGATGCGATCTTCCCGCGCGATGCGGAGGCAAGTGCCGCCGGCGTGCAGGCGCTGATCGAAACCAGCGCCCTGATCCGCGATTTGCCGGCCCGCGCGCGCACAAGGGCCGAGGATTACATTGACCGAAGCTGGCTTGCCGAAGCGCGGGCATCGCTATGAATATTGATTACGGCACCCGCGCGCGCATTGGGCTGATGGTGCCTTCCGGCAATGCCATATGCGAAGCAGAATTGCATGCCATGCTGCCGGAAGGTGTGGTGGCGCTGATCACGCGGCTCGAATTGCGCGGCAGTTCTGAAGCTGAATTGTCCAAGATGCTGGATCGGCTTGAAGAAGCGGCAGGATTGCTGGCGGATGCGCGGCCTGGCCTGATCGGTTTTCATTGCACGGCGGTGTCCACCTTCGCACCCGATCGGGCGGCCGAGATTCCGGCCCGCATGATGAAGGCGACAGGCCTGCCGGCCGTGACAACCGCCGATGCGATTCTGGCAGCGCTGCAAGCCTTGGGCGCGCGGCGTATCCTGCTGGTGACACCTTACATCGCGGCGGTGCATGAACGAGAGATCACCTTTCTGGCCGCCCATGGCTGCGCGGTGATGGGCGGCGATATGATGGGCATCAATACCAATGCCGAAATGGCGCAAATTCCGCCTGAAGCGATTGCTGCCCAGGCGCGGGCAGCGGCAAGGGCCGCCCCAGGCGCGGATGCCTGCTTCATTTCCTGCACAGCGATCCGTTCCGCCAGCGTGATCGAGGCGCTGGAGGCGGAAATCCACATGCCTGTTATCACCAGCAATCAGGTAATGGCCTGGCATCTTCTGCGCCGCCTTGGCCTTCAGGATCAGCCCAAGGGATTCGGGCGCCTTATGGCACTGGCGTGAAGGCGATTTGCGTCAGACGCCAGGCAGCCTATGCTGAACAAGACAAGCCCTGCAGTTGCGTGGGCAAAAGGGAAGGAAGACCGCATGACCCAATTCACCCGCCGTTCTCTCGGCGCTGGCGTATTCGCCCTTGGCAT
>Ga0315900_10001269_pt1 | contig 40452 bp, 39 predicted proteins | sample LakEriMetagenome_FD_203521 | JGI IMG/M metagenome (GOLD analysis project Ga0315900, IMG submission 203521) | Freshwater fungal communities from buoy surface, Lake Erie, Ohio, United States - Buoy 12 MA114 | ecosystem: Environmental > Aquatic > Freshwater > Lake > Lake biofilm | place: USA: Lake...
TGTTCTAGAAGGACTAATTATTCTCATTCTTGTTCTGACAGGATTTCGTATTGCGGTATTCAAAGCTATTCCAACTCAACTCAAGGTAGCTATCTCTGTTGGTATCGGTTTGTTCATCGCACTCATCGGTTTGGTTGATAGTGGTTTCGTACGCCGTACACCAAACATGGTATGGGGCAGCGTTAACTCAAAACCAACAGCCGTTCCTTTGGAACTAGGAGACGGCGGACAACTAGTCGGTTGGCCAATCGTTGTATTCACCATTGGTCTCTTGCTTACAATCATCTTGATGGTAAGAAAGATCAAGGGATCAATTCTTATCGGTATTATCACTTCAACAATCTTGGCAATCATCATCGAGAGTCAGTTCAAAGTGGGCAATAGCTTCATCAGTCCTACAGAATCAAACTCTCGTGGTTGGGGCTTAAATACGCCTGCACTGCCTAAGAGCGCTGATGGAAACTTAAACTTCACTGATACTCCTCGCTTTGACACTCTAGGTCTTGGCTTTGAAGACATCTTCGGTGCCTTCACTAATCCAAAGACCGGGTTCCTTGCCGCATTACTACTCGTGTTCACACTTCTGCTTGCGGACTTCTTTGACACGATGGGAACAATGACAGCTATTGGAAATCAAGCTGGCTTAACTGATTCAAAGGGCAATGTAGAAGGTGCCAATAAGATTCTTATCGTTGATTCCATTGCAGCAGCAACTGGTGGAGCAGCGGGAGTATCTTCAAACACAAGTTATATCGAATCAGCGACAGGCGTCGGAGAAGGCGCTAGAACAGGTCTTGCTTCAATTGTTACAGGAATACTCTTCTTGTTAACTACTTTCCTCGCACCGCTTGTAGCGATTATTCCTTATGAGGCCGCTACACCAGCTCTGATAATTGTTGGTTTCTTGATGATGTCTCAGGTAAAAGATATCGCCTGGGATGACTTGGGAATTGGTTTACCAGCATTTCTTACAATCATTCTGATGCCATTTACTTACAATATTTCAGTAGGTATTGGCGCAGGATTTGTTTCACATGTTGTAATCCGTATAGTCCAAGGACGCCGTAAAGAAGTACATCCACTTCTGATACTAGTAAGCGTTCTATTTATGGTTTACTTCTTATCATCTCCAATTAATTCTTGGATCTGATAAATTAATTTAAAGAAATAGCGTGGGACCGATCTGGTTCCACGCTATTTCTTTGTCCAATTAATCACTGACTTATTCTGTGCTTTAAGAATTTCGTTAGCTGTACTAAAAGGTTTACTTCCAAAGAAGCCCCTATACGCCGACAAAGGACTTGGATGGGCACTGCATATTTTCCGATCTTCGGAGAAATAATGTGCGAGCTCTTGTGCCTGATTGCCCCAGAAAATTCCAACAACACTCATGCTTGCGAGCAACGAAGCTACGTGGTCGGTGAACTCATACCAGAGTGGATTCACTTTATTGTCAATTGTTGAGATACTTAATCCTCGATTGAGCAGCATGACTCCTTGGTTGGCTAGATAGCTGAGGTCTCCGTTCTCAGGAACTGTTCCTCCGACATCACTTATCATCTCTTGATAAATGTTGCGTAGAGAAGCCGGAATCTTTTCAATATTCGGCGGAGTACTAAAAGATAATCCCATTGCGTGTACGGGATTTGGATATGGATCTTGACCAAAGATTACCACTTTGATATCTGTTGGTTCGCAATCAAAAGCTCTAAAAATAGAATCCTCGGATGGGATATTTACTGAAAAATCCAATTCGGCATCTAATTTATCTAATACCTGCAATGCTGGTTCAAGCATAATTTTCCAGCGATTATCAAGAGCATCCTTAAGCACGGGCAGAAAAACGAGCGTTCTCGTGGGTTACTTCAATAGGTAAGCCAAAGACAGCACTGACGTGTTCAGAAGTGATCACAGATGCAACTGGTCCGCTGACAGCAATTTTTCCATCTTTAAGCATTATTGCGTGGGTAGTTCCCACCGGTATCTCTTCAATATGATGAGTCACCAGAACACTTGCCGGCGATGTTGGATCAAATGAAAACTCAGCAAATCGGCGCAATAGATCTTCACGACCTCCAACGTCTAATCCGGCTGCAGGTTCGTCGAGTAAGAGTAGTTCAGGATCAGCCATGAGAGCTCGAGAAATTAATACCCGTTTTTTCTCCCCTGAACTAAGCGTTGAGAAGCGTCTATCTCCTAATTCGCGCACACCGAAAGTCGTTAACAATGCTACGGCGCGAGATTCATCCCAGAGATCATATGCTTCGTTCCAGCGGCCGATAATGGCATAAGCAGCAGTTAGAACTAGATCTTTTACCAATTCATCAGATTCAATCATGGCTTCTAAAGAAGGCGCGGCTAATCCAATTCGAGTTCTTAACTCTGATAAATCAACACGTCCAACTTGTTGATCTAGCAATATGGCGCTGCCTTTACTTGGAAAAATTCTTGCAGCTAAAACCCCGAGCAGTGTTGATTTGCCTGCCCCATTTGGACCAAGAATTACCCACCGCTCCCCCGTTGAAATACGAAGCGATAGTGGACCTAAAATCTGATTTCCATCACGTACAACACATACCCCATCAAGGGCCAAAACCAACTGTGTGGACATAGAGCAAAAAGATAGCGCGTCCAAGGGCTAGATGGGCGCAATAGCACGCAATTTCCCATGTGTAATTGGCGATAACCTTATGCAATGGATGCACGTTCTGATGTTGAGAATCGCTATACCGGATTAATCCTGCTCTCAGGTGTAGATACCCCTGGAATTTCATCAGCCCTCTTTACAACACTCGAACCTTTCTCCATCACAATCTTAGACATAGAACAAGTCGTCATTAGGTCTCGCCTAATCCTTACAGTTTTAATTGACTTAGACCCAGCCCATGCAGAAGCCGTTGATTCAGATCTTGCAGAGTGCGCCAAAAAACTAAATGTTGACATCGCTACTTCTTTCTCAAGTGAGTCTATGCAATCGATCGCACAAAAAATTGGTTTAATTCACGTAACTGCTTTGGCTCAGAAAATTACGCCTGGTGCTATAGCCGAACTGGCTACCGATATAGCTTCAACTGGTGGAAACATTGAGCGCATCCATCGAACCGCATCTTTTCCGCTCACTGCAATTGAATTCCTCATCTCTGGGGCTAACTCGGACTCTCTACGCGCCTCACTTGGTCCCACAGCGAAGAAATTTGGTATTGACATCGCAGTGCAAAACTCTGGTTTAAATCGCTTCGCTCGCAAGTTAATCGTAATGGACGTTGATTCCACTTTGATTGAGCAAGAAGTCATAGATCTGCTTGCAGAAGCCTGTGGCGTGGGCGAACAAGTGCGAAGCATTACCGAGAGCGCAATGCGCGGTGAATTGGATTTCGAAACATCATTGCGCAAAAGAGTTTCTCTGCTTAAAGGACAACCATCAACAATTGTCGATGATGTTGCGGCGAAAATTTCACTTACTCCCGGTGCTAGAACATTGATACGAACTCTCAACAAACTGGGCCACGGTGTAGGACTCGTATCTGGCGGTTTTTCTCAGGTAATTAATCCAATCGCTCAGCAATTGGGCATTGTCAATGTTCGATCTAACACGCTAGACATCATGGACAACGTTCTGACCGGGAACTTAACCGGTCCAATCATTGATCGGGCAGGAAAAGCTCAGGCACTAAAAGATTTCGCAGCAGTAGAAAAGATTTCTTTAGCAAACACAATTGCCATCGGTGATGGAGCCAATGATCTAGACATGATTGCAACAGCAGGCCTTGGAATCGCTTTCAACGCAAAGCCAAAGGTTCAAGAGGCTGCACAGAGCGCTCTCAATGCACCTTATCTAGACTCAGTGCTATTTATCTTGGGAATTAACCGCGAAGATATTGAAGAATCAGAACGTACTGATTAAAGACGACATGCGTGAATATCAGTTACTAATATTCCACGTGCTCCAATTTCCCAGAGTTCATCCATCACACGATTAGTATCCTTACGTAAAACCATCGCTCTGACTGCTACCCAATCAGGATTCTGAAGAGGAGAGATTGTCGGGGATTCTAGTCCTGGAGTGATTGCGCAAGCTGCATCAGACTTGCTTCGCGGTACATCATAATCAAGCAAAACATATTGTCGTGCCGTGATAACACCTTGCAGACGACGAAGAAGAATCTGTAGCGATGGATTCTGTTTTTCATTGGCACGACTGATCAAGATTGCTTCGCTAACAAGAATGGGATCTGCAAAAATTTCTAAGCCTGCTTGTCGTAGGGTGTTTCCAGTACTCACAACATCGGCAATTAAATCAGCGACTCCTAGTCGAACACTGCTTTCAACAGCACCATCCAAACGAACAACGGTTGACTTAATCCCCAAAGAATCTAAATGTGCATTTACTAATCCTGGATAAGCACTCGCAACACGTTTACCGGCAATGTCAGAAACTTTCCAAGTTTTTCCATTAGGGGCAGCAAATCTAAAAGTGGAGCCGCCATACCCAAGTGAAAGAATCTCTTCAGCTTTAGCGGCAGAATCGATAAGCAAATCTCTTCCTGTGATGCCCGCTTCTAGTTCGCCGGAACCAACATAGAGAGCGATATCTCGTGGCCTTAAGTAGTAGAACTCAACTTGGTTTTCGGTATCAACCAATACTAAATCTCGACTATCGGTTCTTTGCTTGTAACCAGCTTCTCGCAAAACGGCAATGGAATCTTCAGCCAGAGATCCTTTATTCGGTACAGCTACTCGCAACATTTGATTCTCCTAAAGATTCTTATAAATATCTTGAAGGGTTAATCCCCTGGCCAACATCAGAGTTTGAAGATGATAAATCAATTGACTGATTTCTAGTGCTAAAGCTTCGTTGTCCTCATGCTCTGCTGCCATCCACACTTCGCCCGCTTCTTCAATGATCTTCTTACCAATTGAGTGAAGTCCGGCATCCAGTGCTTTCACAGTCCCAGAACCTTCTGGACGAGTTAATGCGATATTTTCTAACTCTTTCCATAAGGCCTCGAAGGATTTCATAACTTTAGTTTACTAGAAACCCTCTGTAGCTTTCTTGCAATTAAAGATGCAACAGAACCCAGATACACGTCGGAGCTCAAGTTTGGGCTTTTTCAGCCAATTCGCGTAAAACATTTACCATAGCCGCTGGATCCTCTGCCTTATACACCGCACTTCCTGCCACAAAAGTATCTGCACCGGCTGCACTCGCTATCTCAATCGTTTCTTTGGAGATTCCACCATCAACCTGTAGCCAAATGGGTCTATCTCCAATTAATTCTCGAGTCTTGGCGACTTTATCCATCATCTGCGACATGAAAGATTGGCCACCAAAACCTGGTTCTACCGTCATGATTAAGAACATATCAACTTCATCCAAATAACTTACATAATCTTCAATCCTGGTGGATGGCTTCAATGCCAAACTAGCTCTACTTCCATGAGACTTTATATTCTTAACTGCTTTGCGAATATCAGTTGTACCCTCAACATGAATAGTTACGCTCTGACAACCCGCTTCAGCGTATCGAGGTCCTTGTGCATCGCAATCAACTACCATCAAGTGCGCATCAACTGGAATGCTCGAACCCTGAATAATATGCATTGCTTCTTCCCAAGAAAACGAGGTATTCGGAGCAAACTTTCCATCGAGTATGTCTAAATGAATGAGGTCAGAAACTTTAGCCACTCTGTCAATCTCGGCTAGAATGTTTGAATGATCTGCATTTAAAATGCTGGGATGCAAACGCACGGATTTTTTCATTCCTAAACCTTATTTGTTCTTGCGTAGAACACTCAGGAACATAGCGTCCGTGTCGTGACGGTGCGTCCACAAAGCCAAAGATCCACGATCTATGGCGCTCTCTTGCAGCTCTGAATCAACATACTCGCTCAGATTCACCAATTCCATCTCTGGATGGCGCTTGAGGGTTTCTGCAATGGCTATACGGGTTTCAGATAAATGCGGACTGCATGTGGCGTAGCCAAAAATACCGCCCTGAGATAAAACAGAAATAGCAGAGTCAATAATCTGCTCTTGCAGAAGAACTAGAGATTTCAGGTCACCAACACTTCGTCTCCATCTCACTTCTGGACGTCGACGAAGGGCGCCTAAACCGGTACACGGAACATCGGCAAGAATCGCTCCATATGTTTTTCCTAATGACGCAATTTCGCGAGCATCTAGAGTTGTCACTTCGGCACCTTGCACAACTTGTGCGACTAATTTGGCCCGCACTTCTGAAATCTCATTTGCAGAAAAAACGATATCTTCGTTCTTTGCAATCGCGGACAGAAGAGCAGCTTTTCCACCTGGGCCAGCGCATAAATCGAGCCATGTTTTTTGGTCTTTAGCTACGTCGGCGAAGATTTTCGCCACCAATTGTGATCCTTCATCCTGCACACCAGCTTTACGCGCAACTATTAGGTCAATCGATGATGGTGCGCCATCATAAATTCCGCCAAATGGCGAAAACTTCGTTGCTACCGCTCCTCGTTCTACTAATTCTTCTTGTGTACTCAAACCCGGCCAAGAAACCAAGGTTGGTTTTGCCGGCACATTATTTGCGATAAGCAGCTCTTCTACTTCACTTATGTTTCCTAATAGATCTAAGAATGCACTGATGATCCACTCTGGATGTGAATGAAGAATAGATAACCTTTTAATATCATCGCTGATCTGTGATATATCGAGAATGTAATCACCAAGAGTTTTCTGGCTAATCTTTCGTAAGATGGCGTTTAGAAAAGATGCCTTAGATTCACCCAATACTTTGCGACCTAATTCGACAGTAGCTGAAACCGCAGCGTGAGTAGGTACTCGCATTTCGAAGAGTTGATGCGCTCCTAACCGAGCTACATCAACTAATGCAGGATCCACATCACTCCATGGTCGATCACTAGCCTGTGACAAAATCCAATCATGCCTGCCTTGCATGCGCAGAGTTCCGTACACTAATTCTGTTGCGAAACCTCTATCTCGATCATCTAACTTCGATTCTGATAGAGCTCTGGGTAGCAATAGATTCGAGTAACCACCATTTCGGTTCACCTCATGAAAGACGTCATAAGCTAACAATCTGGTTGCATCTGGTTTAGGTGCGGAGAATTTCTTGCTAGGTGTCTTATTCAAAAACTTCACCCTCGTTTATCCGTGCCCCATTAATCCAGTCCTTTACGCTCATCTCTTGTTTGCCTGAAGGGATCACTCGCAGAATCTCAATTGGTAGATCTTTGGTTCCAATAAATACTCTTTTTTGGTACAGGTGAAGTGCACCCGGTGAAAATGCTTCTGTTAGTTCTGAAAAATCGGCAGAAGTAATCTTTATGGAAGAGCCTCTAAATGAAGTCCATGCTCCGGGTGAAGATGTATAGGCGCGAATTAAGTTAAGAATCTTTACCGACTCTTGACTCCAATTGATTCGGGCCTCTTCCTTAGTGATTTTGGGTGCATTACTCACTCCCAAACTACTTTGAATGATTGGTGCAACTGATTCTTCGATCATCTTAAAAACTTCTTCGAACGCCGTCGCACCCAAATGTGACAAGTCATCAAGAACTTGATCACTAGATGCGGCCTTTGGTATTTCATATCTTTTCTGTGAATATATCGGTCCGGTGTCAAGATTCTCATCTATCGCAAAGATGGAAATCCCTGTAATTGTTTCCCCATTTCCAATTGCACGCTGCACCGGAGCGGCTCCCCTGTATGCAGGCAATAATGAAAAATGTAAATTCAGGAAGCCATGTATTGGAATCTGCAGAATACTCTTCTTGAGAATTCGCCCGTACGCTATTGCAATAACCAAGTCAGCACCGGTAAAAGCTTCTTGCATTTGTTCTTCCGTATCAGGTTTAAACAAAGCTATTCCGTGAGTCTGTGCCCACTGCGCTACAGGAGATGGAGTGAGAACTTTTCCTCTACCGGTTTTTGAATCTGGTGTTGTAATCACCTTTAAAAGAGTGTGGGGTGAATCTAGCAACCATTGAAGAGTTGGGATGGCAACATGCGCTGTTGCTGCAACCGCAACAATCACTAGAGTCCTTTACCAAAATTTACATGTGGGGAAACCTTAATAACAGGCGCAGCCCCAGAGGCAGATGATTCCCCAAACCAATCTGAATCTCGAATGTCTTTCATCGCTATTTTTCTGGTAGCAGCATCAAGTCGATCGATAAATACAACTCCATCTAAATGATCTGTCTCATGCTGTATTGCTCTAGCTAATAACTCTGTACCTTCAACCGTTACAGGCTCCCCATGCATATTCCAACCCTTAGCAACGACACGCATAGCTCTTTTGGTTGGATAAGAAAGAGACGGAAAAGATAAGCATCCTTCTTCTCCTTCCTGTATCTCTTCACCTAAATTCAACGTTGGATTAATCAAATGTCCTAGCTCTTCATCTACATCCCAAACAAATACACGCAACGGCACACCTATTTGTGGCGCAGCTAAACCAGCACCAGGTGCTGCAATCATCGTGTCTGTGAGATCAGCAACTAGTTTTCGCAATTCTTTATCAAAATCAACCACCGGTGAAGCCGGCGTTACAAGAACCGGATCACCAAATAATCGAATCTGCTGAATAGACATGACGCAAGTCTACCAAGGCTTCTAGGTTAAGAGTGTGTACGGATCTAGAGCGATATTTACAACGCTTTTCTTCGCTATTGCTCTTTTGCGGGAAAGCTCCAGGACGAATGTTGATAACAATTCACGATATTCGATGGGAACACTGACAAGAACTCGGGATTGAGATTCTCCTTGACCAGGTACTAAAACAACATTGGTTTGACTTGGTAAACGTCCATCAGCGATGCTTTTTGTAAATCCATTCTTGAGAACGACGGCATCAGATTTATCTAATGTAAGAATGGCGATACTCGAATACGGTGGCAAGAAAGCCTCTACGTTCTCTCGTAGTATCTTCTTAACCAAAATACTCGGACTCCATCTTGTTAACGCAGCCACAACAGGATGAGAATGATCTAAAACAATGAGAACTGAACCCTTTTTACTCACATGGGAAGCAGCTTCGAAAAAATTTTCGTACACTTGCTCTTCATAAACAGTAGTTGACGCCGCTAGAAATCTTTGTCCTTCAAGTAAAACCACCGCAGAATAATCCTCTTTGTTTCCAGGCACAGATCCAGCGGTCGCAATAACAATCTTGGTGTTAGGTGCCACGTCACCGAGGATATTTGGAGCGCTAGAGAGTTGAATTCTCGTATTGGCAAACGCTCTTCCAATCTCTTCGTGCAATCTGTCTATACCCCGAGCAGAGACATAACGCGTGGTTGAATCACACCATTTACATTTCCAATCTTTTTCTAAGTTCCCACATGTTGAACAGAGCGGATCAGCATTGGAACTCGTGAGAATCTGCCTGCCACCGCAGCTGCATAACGAGATATTTCTACATTTAGCGCACAACAAGGCATTTCCATAACCTTTGCGAGGAACCAAAAATAAAACCGTACCCTCTACCAATGCTTTGCGTATGGCTGGAATAATCCGATCAGGCAGTAACTCTCCATGCTTTTGTGGAAATGCAAAGGTTTTTAGAGAAGACCGTGGACCAATAAAATCTATCTCTCTGTTTTCGATTCGACGGGAAATTAGCGACGATGGAACGTAGCCCGTGAAGAAAATATTGATATTCTCAAATTCAGCCCTTAACAAAGCACTATCTCTCACATTCCAATATGGATGTTTCTTCTCGTAATATTGTTCGGATTTCTCAAAACCAACAATGATTGAGTTCAAATTATTAACTGGCGCAAAAAGTGCGCTTCGATTTCCAATAACTAGGATGTTATCCATAGTTAATGCTTTGAGATAATTTTCATACCTTTGTGCTCGAGGTAAGGAAGAATCCAATCGCAGCACAGTGTGGGAATGTCCTGAAGTAGAGATCAACTCAAAAATTCGATCTATGTCCTTCACATCTGGAAGCAAAAGAAGAGTTGAACCTTGTTTTAACTGAGTTAGTGATAGCTCAAGGATTTGGGCGTAAGCAGATTTATGAGGACTATGCATTAAAAAGGATTGCTCCCTTTTCCTTCGACCAGTTGGTGAACGGAGAGGCTGTGGTGTGTCACGGTAGGCGAAGTTCTTCTCTACCGAAGCTACCCGGGGCGGAATCCCAAATTTAACTAAAGAATAAGGATCACTCGCCCAGTACTTAGCCATGAGGGCATAAAACTTAATCATAGATTCACTGGTGGCCGGAATCTCGCCTAATAAGGATTCGATAACTTTAAATTGATTGCTTGCCTCTTCGCTATGCACCAACTCAACTACCAAAGCTTCGCAACTACGAGAATTAAAAGGAACTTTTACTCGAGATCCAATGAAGATTCGTTCTTTAAGTTCAGTTGGAATGCGATAGGAATAAACACCATCTAAATGTGATAGTCCAGAATCTACCCACACATTAACAATCGTCGACGGATCAGTCTCGGACTTACCGCGAAACGTTTCTCTTTTGAGGCGTAGCGGTTTAACGCTCTGCATTAGATAACCGAATGATTATTTAATGGCTGCGCGCAGAGCATCGACGCGGCTCGTTGACTCCCATGTGAACTCTTTAAGCTCACGTCCAAAGTGTCCATAAGCACTGGTCTTTGAATAAATCGGACGCAACAGATCAAGATCGCGAATGATTGCTGCTGGGCGAAGATCAAAGACCTGTAAAACAGCGTCTTGAATCTTTGTTACAGGAACTGTTTCGGTTCCAAAAGTTTCAACAAACAAACCAACTGGCTGCGCTTTACCAATTGCATACGCAACCTGTACTTCACATCTACGTGCGAACCCTGCTGCAACAACGTTCTTTGCAACCCAACGCATCGCATAGGCTGCAGAACGATCTACTTTAGAAGGATCTTTACCGCTAAAGGCTCCTCCACCATGACGAGCCATTCCGCCATACGTATCGACAATAATTTTTCGCCCTGTGAGACCAGCATCTCCCATAGGCCCACCGATTACGAAACGACCAGTTGGATTAATGAGGATTCGCAAATCCTTCTTAGGCAAATCAATCTTCGCCAAAATTGGATTGATCACGTGTTCAATTATCTCTGGTGTAAGTTGCTTTTCTACGGATACTTCTTCACTGTGCTGAGATGAAATAACAACAGTGTTGAGTGCAACCGCTTTGTCACCTTCGTACTCGATTGTGACTTGAGTCTTTCCATCCGGACGTAGATATGCAAGCGCGCCAGATTTACGAACTTTTGAAAGCTGCGCTGCCAATTCATGGGCAAGCCAAATAGGTAATGGCATCAATTCTTTAGTGTCATCACAGGCGTAACCGAACATCAAACCTTGATCGCCTGCTCCTTGTAAATCCAAAGGGTCAACTGAAGATGCCACGCGATTTTCATAGGCGTCATCAACACCTTGAGCAATATCTTGGGACTGCTGACCAATAGAAACAGATACACCACAAGAGTTTCCGTCAAAACCTTTTATTGATGAGTCATAACCAATGTTTATAACTGTTTCACGAATGATTCCCGTGATATCTGCATAAGCATCAGTGGTAACTTCGCCTGCAACATGCACCTGACCTGTAGTGATCAGGGTTTCGACTGCCACGCGTGATTTTTTATCTTGCCCAATGAGTGAATCCAATATCGCATCGGAAATCTGATCGGCAATCTTGTCAGGGTGACCCTCTGTAACGGATTCTGAAGTAAATAGTCTCTTAGCCATTGGCATAACTTAACCTAGAAACTACGTTATCGAGAATAACTCTGGCCACTTTCGCTTTGGATGTCTGAGCAATATGGGTGCTTTGGCCATCGGCACTCAATAAATACCCTTCACTGCTGTCCGAGGAAAATATCGCCCCTTCGGAGACATCATTAACATAAATGAAATCCAGGTTCTTGCTTTTCAACTTCTGCAATCCATACTCTTCAATTCGTGTTGTTTCGGCTGCGAAACCAACTATTATCTGCGAATCTCTCGCTTGTGAACTCAGATCTGCGAGTATGTCAGCATTAGATACCAGTTCTATGGAGTTAAACTCACTCTTCTTGATTTTATCCGTAGCTAAATGAGCAGGTTTAGCATCAGCAACTGCGGCCGTCATAACCAATACATCACAGTCACTCATTCTTTCCTTTAGCGCAGAGTGCATCTCTTGTGCTGTTTCAACACGAATACATTCAATGCCTGCAATATCTGCCAGATTGGAATTAGCAAGTACGAGTGTGACCGATGCTCCTCTGTTTCGGGCTTCTGCAGCTACAGCAGCCCCTTGTTTGCCGGAACTACGGTTACCTATGTATCGAACCGGGTCTATTGCTTCGCGAGTTCCACCAGCTGATATAAGAAATTTCTTACCCTTTAAATCCTGTACCGATCCAATGTGTTCAAGAAAATTGGAAATGATCTCAGAGGTTTCAGGGAATCTTCCAACACCTGAATCATCTCCAGTTAAGCGACCCGTGTCTGGTTGCATTACGGAAAATCCTCTAGATTTGAGTACGCGTACATTTTCCTGCGTAGTTTCATTAAGCCACATCTGTGGATGCATTGCCGGGACCAAAAATTTTGGCGCTTTGCTGGCACTAATAACATTGGTTAACAAATCATCAGCTCTACCTTGAGCTAATCTGGCTAAAAGATCTGCAGTCACAGGAGCGATGATGATTGCTTCGGCAGTATCTGCCAGAGATACGTGTTTTACTTCCTCAACGTTCTCCCATACCTGCGTTGTTACTGCTTTGCCTGAGAGCGCTTCCCAGGTGGCACTACCAACAAAGTTTAAGCTCGATGGTGTCGGGACAACTGTGACGGAAAAATCTAGATCTTGAAGGCGCCGTAAAACGTCACACGCTTTATATGCCGCAATTCCGCCACCAACTCCGAGAACAATTTCTCGCTTGGCACTACTCATGGGAAAACTTACGCTGTTGGTTCGAGGTTTTCGATTGTTAACAAACCCTCGTTAATTTCGCGCAACGCAATCGATAGTGGTTTTTCATGAACATGTGTCTCAACAAGTGGACCTACATACTCAAGCAAACCTTCACCTAATTGTGAGTAATACGCATTGATTTGACGAGCACGCTTAGCCGCATAAAGCACAAGACTATATTTTGAACCGCTCTTGTCTAACAATTCGTCAATAGGTGGATTTGTAATTCCGTCCATTGTCATAGCTCCTCAACGTGGCAAATGTGCTGGTAGGCCCTAGTGGGCAGAGGCCAAGGATAACAGTTTCTGTGCGACGCCTTCGACCTCATCATTAATGAGGCGGTGATCGAAGAATGAAGCTGCGGCAAGCTCTTCTTGAGCCAGTTGTAGACGTTCGGCTCTTCTTTGTGGGGAATCCGTCGCTCGCTTTTCTAGACGTGAAACAAGCTCTTCCCACGAAGGTGGTTCAAGAAAAACAAGTATTGCTTCCGGGGCGTGGATTTTGACTTGCTTAGCCCCTTCAATTTCGATTTCGAGAAGAACATTCTTTCCTGACGCTAAAGCTTTTTCTACCGGTTCACGTGGTGTTCCATATCTTGCGCCCGCAAAGTGAGCCCACTCCAAAAAATGATTTGCGTTAATTTCCTCATCAAACTCAGCATCAGATAAAAAATAGTATTCAACACCGTGTTTTTCAGTCGTACGTGGTTTACGAGTAGTTGATGAAACACTAACCCAAAAAGTTTTTTGCTTACGTATATGCGCAGCAATAGTGCTCTTACCAACCCCGCCTGGACCAGATAGAACGATTAGTTTTCCGCGAGTTGTTGTACGTGAGAATTCGCTATTGAGAGAAGCTACCTGGTGTTTTCCAAGACCCTGGATTCGTCGGGTTGGTGAGATATCTAATCGCTCCATAATTGCCTGCGCTCTTATCTTTCCTACACCGCTAATGGCTGCTAATAACTCTGCAACCCGCATCTTTGCGACGACGGGATTTTTATCAGCTAGATTAAAAACCTCGCTTAAAGACAATTCACCAGATTTTACCTTTAACTTTACTAAGGAACGTTCTTGCCTTGACTGCTTTGCTTTTGCTAGCGCCGCACTGCGTTGATCAGCAGTTAATTGCGGTGGAAGTCCCATATGCATAATCTAGTGGAAAAACAGGAAATTAAGAATTAAGTATTTCACTCGCCATCGCACGCGCCCGCTTTGAAATCTCGACACCAGTTGGCTCCCACGCGCTTGTGATAGGTCTACCAATAACGACGAAATTAGCGCCTGCGGTAATCGCATCCGATGGCGTCATTGTGCGACTTTGGTCATCCGATCCAACCATTGATAGCGGACGAACACCCGGTGTAATAATTAGTGCATCTTTACCAATTGCAGAGCGAATACTTGCCGTTTCGAGTGGTGAGCAAACTATTGCGCGGGCTCCGGCTGAAGTTGCCAGTTTGGCTAAAGCGGTGGCTGATTGCATTGCTTTCTGCGCAAAACCAATGGATGCAACATCTGCGTCAGAGAGTGATGTAAGTATCGTTACTGCTGTTATATGCGTTTGCGGTATCGCAGCAACAGCAGAACGGATCATTGCTTCTCCTCCACTGGCATGCACTGTCAGAAACATCGGGTTCAATGAAGAAACGCTCTCCGCCGCGTGCTTTACGGTGTTGGGAATATCGTGCAGCTTCAAATCCAAGAAAATCTTCGCATCTGAGTTATCAGTGATTGCACGCACTCCATCTGCACCAAAGTTTAAGAAAAACTCAAGTCCTAATTTAAAGACACTTACGTATTCGCTTGTATGAGAAATCCATAATTTAGCTAGTTCAAGATCAGAAGTATCTACGGCCAGAATGATTGGAGCTTTGCTGCTCATCAAGAGTTTCCAGACCCTTCAATCGCTCGGTGTGCGTACCCAACCGCTTGTGCCACCGAAGTGAATCCACGCGCTTTTAAAAGTTCAATTAATTCATTTTGAATCGTGATGATCGCAGCTGGATCTCCAAAGGAAGCTGTACCAATTGAAACTCCTTTGGCTCCTGCCAAAATTAATTCAAGAGCATCTCGCCCACTTGAAACTCCGCCCATACCCAAAATAGGTACATTAGGAAGAGCTTCGTGAACTTGGTAAATAGCTCGTACCGCGATTGGCCTTATTGCTGGACCTGATAATCCGCCAGTCTTTCCAGCAAGGTGTGGGCGCATAGTGTCCAAATTAATTACCATCGATAGAACAGTATTAATGAGAGCTAATCCATCAGCTCCTGCATCCACTACGCCTTTAGCTATTGAAACTAAATCTGTAACATCAGGAGATAGTTTGGCAATAATTGGTAACTCTCCACCGAGAGTTTTTCTCACTCCATCGATAACTCTTCGAGATGCTTCAGGATCACACGCAAAAACCAGGCCGCGATTTTCAACATTTGGACAAGAAATATTCACTTCTAGAGCACTAATGCCCGGAGCGGATCTAACTTTACGAGCTAGCGTTGCGTACTCTTCAACCGTTTCCCCGGCGATAGAAACAATGACACGCGCTTTTTGACTGACTAACCACGGCAAATCATGAGCTAAAAATGCGTCAATACCAGGGCCTTGTAAACCAATTGAATTAATCATTCCGCTTGGGGTTTCGGCCATTCGAGGAGTTGGGCGTCCGTGTCTTGGCTTGCTCATAACTGATTTGGTTACGACAGCGCCGATTTCTCGCAGATCAATAAATTGAGCTAACTCTTTGCCAGAACTTGCACATCCACTCGCTGTGAACAATGGCGACGGGAACCATGCGTTACCAAGAGTTGTTGATAAATCAATCATGCGTGAACCTCGGGAACTTCGCCTACTAGATCCCACATAACTTTAGATCCATCCATTACCGGACCATCTATGCACGAGCGCTTCATGGATACATTGCCGTCAGAATCACTAACCGGCAGAACGCATGTCATGCATATTCCAACGCCACACGCCATAGATTCTTCAACTGCGCATTGATGCACAACATCGCTTCCGAGAACAAGTTCAGATATTGCACGCAACATAGGCATCGGACCGCAGGAATAAATCACATCTACCAATCCATCAGCAATCAGCGCTGGAATAGGTTCAGTCACTCGTCCTCGTTCTCCCATAGAACCATCTTCGGTATAAATCTTTAAGACATTAACCGAGCGCTTGCCCTCCATCGGTGCATAAATTTTTGCGCCTGTGCTTGCACCAAGATACATATCAACGCGACATCCTCTGTTTTTCAAAACTTCAGCTAATCCAAACAATGGGGCGGAACCGTAACCTCCACCAACTAGCAAAGCACGCACTGGTTCTGTCGGGATTCCAAATGCTGTGCCAAGTGGCGCTATCAAATCAATCGTTGAACCTTCAACCTGTGAACACAACCACTTACTGCCTTGTCCAAAGGGAGCCACAATTAATTCCATAGAGCCGCCGTATGGGCCTGTGAGAGATACGCGCGAAATAGCGAATGCTCTGCGAAGAACCATTCTCGAATTTTCGCCGCCAACTTTTATTGCAACAAAATTTCCCGGTTTGCAACCATTGACCATTTGGCCAACATTTAAAAGTATTTGGTGATATTGACCGACGCGTTTATTGGAAACAACCGTAGCAATCACGCGTTCAGACGCTTTATTGATAGTAGCCACTATTAGGCCAACCAACTCTGTATCGAACGAATCGAAAGTTCTTCACGTTGTAAAGACTTAATACCTTCAACGGCTGCTTTGAAACCTGCTGTTGTGGTTATGCACGGAACTGATCTTTGAACCGCAGCAGTTCTGATCAGCCATCCATCCTGTCGTGTTCCGCGTCCAACAGGTGTATTGATAATCAAATCTATTTCACCTGAATTGATTAATTCCACAATCGTCTTCTCACCCAATGGTCCAGTTCCTTCTGAGTGCTTACGAATGCGAGTGCACGTTATTGACTTAGCGTTAAGTGCATCAGCGGTACCACCGGTTGCGAGAATCCGAAATCCGATTCGGGATAAATCATAAGCAGCTTGTATCCCTTGCTGTTTATCCTTATCTGCCAAACTAATGAAAACAGTTCCGCCTTTTGGAAGCGCACCAAATGCACTTATCTGAGACTTTGCATAACTCTGCCCAAAGGAGTTTGAGATTCCCATAACTTCTCCGGTAGATCGCATCTCTGGACCTAGAACAGCGTCCACTCCCCGACCATCGGTACGGCGGAAACGATTCCACGGCAACACTGCTTCTTTCACCGAAATACCTCGTGCTACGCCATCACCATTAGCTGGCAACAAACCCTCTTCGCGTAAAGCCGCGATGGATGTACCTACTGCTAAACGAGCCGCTGCTTTCGCTAGAGCCACACCGGTTGCTTTGCTCACAAAAGGAACGGTCCGTGAAGCACGTGGATTAGCTTCAAGCACAAACAACTGAGATTCGCTCATGGCAAATTGAATATTAATCAAACCAACAACACCTACAGCTCTCGCAATTTTGGTGGTTGCTTCTTTGATTGCTGCAATCTGTTCTCGACTAAGTGACATGGCTGGAATTACGCAAGCGCTATCACCTGAATGGATACCAGCTTCTTCGATGTGTTCCATTACGCCACCCAAGAAAAGCTCGTTTCCGTCATAGAGCGCATCAACATCAATTTCAATCGCACTATCAAGAAAACGATCAACAAGCACTGGGTGATCAGGAGTTATGTCAGTAGCACGAGAGATAAATCCAGCGAGTGATTCGTCGTCGTAAACAATCTCCATACCTCGTCCACCAAGAACAAATGATGGGCGAACCAAAACTGGATAACCGATTCGCTTTGCAATATCGAGAGCTTCTTGTTCTGAAGCCGCCATTCCATACTCTGGTGCTAAGAGGTTTTCTTGAGAAAGAATTTGACCGAATGCACCACGTTCTTCTGCCAAATTGATCGCTTCTGGACTTGTTCCCAGAATCTTCACTCCAGCGTTCTTTAGTCCAGCAGCTAAACCAAGTGGTGTCTGACCGCCGAGTTGAGTGATTACTCCAAGTACAGGACCGGCAATAGTTTCGGCGTGAATTACTTCTAGAACATCTTCTAGCGTTAATGGTTCAAAATAAAGACGATCGCTGGTGTCATAATCCGTTGAAACCGTTTCAGGGTTGCAATTAACCATGATGGTTTCATATCCACTGGATTGAAGAATGAAGCTCGCGTGCACACATGAATAATCAAACTCGATACCTTGTCCAATTCGGTTTGGACCGCTTCCCAGGATGATTACTGCAGGTTTGGTGCGAGTTCTTACTTCCGTTTCCTCTTCATAACTTGAATAGTGATACGGAGTAAAGGCTTCAAATTCAGCTGCACATGTATCAACTGTTTTATAGACAGGATGAATGTCTAAATGGTTTCGAGTACGCCTCACATCTTCTTCCGTAATTGCACGCAAGTCAGCAATTTGTGAATCAGAAAAGCCTAAGCTCTTGGCGCTTCGAAGTACTTCCGCATTCAATTCTCCTGGCTGTGAAACAAGAAGAGCTCGCTCATTGATAATCTGTATTTGTTGTAGATACCAAGGATCGATTTTAGTAGCCTCGTGTACTTGCTCTATAGAACAACCAGCCCACATAGCTAATTGCACTTGCTGAAGTCGGTACTCGGTTGGAGTGCGCATCTTAAGTAGCAGTTCGTCTTTATTAATGACGCTCTTGTCGACAGGAAAAGTGAAAATCGCTTCTTTACGTTCCAATGAACGCAGTGCCTTCATAAGCGCTTCCGGGAAACTACGACCAATTGCCATAGCCTCACCAACGCTTTTCATAGTTGTTGTGAGTCTTGGATCAGCGTCGGCAAATTTCTCAAAGGCGAATCGAGGAGCTTTCACAACTACGTAATCCAAAGTAGGTTCGAAAGAGGCCGGAGTTACTTGTGTAATGTCATTACGAATTTCATCTAAGGTATAACCAATCGCTAATTTCGTAGCAATTTTTGCAATCGGAAATCCCGTGGCTTTTGACGCTAGCGCACTTGATCGTGACACTCGAGGATTCATTTCAATAACAATTATTCGGCCATTTGTTGGGTTAACGGCGTATTGAATGTTGCAGCCACCTGTATCGACGCCCACCTCGCGGATGATGTCTATAGATAGATCGCGTAATCTTTGATATTCAACATCGGTCAGCGTCATCGCAGGTGCGACAGTGATCGAATCTCCAGTATGGACTCCCATTGGGTCTAGATTTTCGATGCTACAAACGATGACAACGTTGTCAGTCTTGTCTCGCATAACTTCGAGTTCGTACTCTTTCCAGCCTAAAATCGACTCTTCAAGTAGTACTTCTGAAGTAGGGCTGTGTCGCAACCCTGCACCAGCTATCTGCTTCAACTCATCTTCTGAGAAAGCGATACCCGAACCTAAACCGCCCATGGTGAAAGAGGGACGAACCACAACTGGATAATTCAGAGTCTTTACAGCCTCTAGGGCTTGTTCCATTGTGTGGCATATAACGGATTTGGCGCTTTCTCCACCGACTTTTTCAACGATTCCTCTAAACAACTCTCGATTTTCTCCGCGTTTAATTGCATCAACGTCAGCACCAATTAACTTCACTCCATATTTAGCCAATGTTCCTAATTCGTATAGACCAATTGCAGCATTGAGAGCTGTCTGACCTCCAAGTGTGGCTAGTACAGCATCTGGCTTTTCTTTAATAATAATTCGCTCAATAAACTCTGGCGTAATCGGTTCGATGTAAGTTGCGTCTGCAAACTCAGGATCAGTCATGATTGTTGCAGGATTTGAATTAACTAGGATTACGCGAATTCCTTCGGCGCGAAGTACTCGACACGCTTGCGTGCCAGAATAATCGAATTCACATGCTTGACCAATGACGATAGGTCCACTGCCGATAACCAGAACGCTTTTAATTGAAGTATCTACAGGCATTAGTTGGCCTTCATAGTTGTTGGATACTTCTGCATTAATTCGATGAATCGGTCAAAAAGATAACTTGCATCGTGTGGGCCTGCTGCGGCTTCTGGATGATATTGAACGCTGAAAGCGCCTCGCTCTAATAATTGTAAGCCTTCGACAACACCATCATTGAGTGATACGTGGGTAACTTCTCCCGTACCAAATACAGTTGAGAAGACTCCTTCAGTAGGAGCCTTTAGTGCAAATCCATGATTGTGCGCTGTAATTTCAACTTTGCTGGTGTTCTTATCAATAACAGGTTGATTGATTCCACGATGCCCAAACTGTAATTTGTAAGTTTCAAAACCTAGCGCACGACCTAATATCTGATGTCCAAAACATATTCCGAAAATAGGAATCTGGGCTAAAAGAATTTCACGTACCAATTCGATTACCGAAGTCATGGTTGCAGGATCTCCGGGCCCATTAGAGAGAAAGACTCCATCAGGACGTATCGCAAGTATCTGATCAAGAGTGCTGTTGTATGGCATCACATGGGTTTCAACGCCTCGTTCTGCTAATGCTCTCGGTGTTGCACCCTTTATTCCCAGATCAATAGCGGCAACTGTGAATCTTTTCTGCCCGTGTGCAGGAACAACATAGGTCTGCTTCGTCGATACATCCTCACTCAGGTAAGAACCCGACATCTGGGGTTGCTTTCGAACTTCAATAACCATCTCTTCACGAGAAAGATTTAAACCCGAGAAAATACCCACACGCATAGCGCCACGATCACGTAGATGTCTGGTGAGCGCACGAGTATCGACCCCTGAAATACCTACGATCTTCTGAGCAACAAGTTCGTCCTCTAAAGATCTTTCACTTCTCCAATTACTCGTTACCGGAGAAGGATTACGCACCACGAAACCAGAGACCCATATTTTCTTAGATTCATTATCTTCTGTGTTCATACCAGTGTTGCCGATATGTGGCGCAGTCATAACAACAACTTGCTTGTGATAGGAAGGATCGGTCAACGTTTCTTGATAGCCGGTCATGCCAGTCTGAAAAACTGCTTCCCCAAAAGTCGTGCCTTCATAAGCCCATGATGAACCTTCAAAAATTCTTCCGTCATCTAGAACCAAGAAAGCTTTGCTCATGAATTTTGCCCCGCAACCAACTGTGCGTTTAGCACTGTAGGAACTCCTCTAAAGAAGGTTTCAGATATCACGCCAGGGAGTTCCATTCCATGAAAAGGAGTATTCCGACTACGCGAGGCTACTAAGTCGCGGTCAACTCTCCAACTAGCGCCAGGGTTAAAGACCGTGAGATTGGCCATTGCCCCTTGAACTAAATCCCCTCCTTGATCGACATACCCCCCAATGCGCGCCGGTGTGCGCGAGAATCGCTGCGCAACTGCTTTCCAGTCCATCATTCCACTTTCAACCATGGTGAGAGCGATGATTGAAAGAGCAGTTTCTAATCCGAGCATTCCAAAGGCAGCTTGTTGCCACTCGCACTCTTTATTCTCAGCGGGGTGCGGAGCATGATCAGTTGCCACGATGTCAATAATTCCTTCCGCTAAACCTTCACGCAACGCTTGTACATCTTTAATGGTTCGTAACGGCGGATTAACTTTGTAAACCGGATCGTACGATGAAGCTAAATCGTCAGTAAGTAATAAATGGTGAGGAGTTACTTCTGCCGTCACATTTATGCCTCTTGCTTTTGCCCAACGAATAATTTCAACACCACCTGCTGTAGTGACGTGGCATACGTGCAAGCGAGACTGCACATGATCGGCGAGTAAAACATCTCGGGCGATGATCGCTTCCTCTGCTACTGCAGGCCAACCCTTTAAACCCAGAACGGAAGAGATAACTCCCTCGTTCATCTGTGCATCCACTGTTAGTTCGGGGTCTTGTGCATGTTGGGCTATAACTCCGTTAAATTTTTTAACATATTCAAGAGCCCTGCGCATTACTTGAGCATCGGAGACACAGTGCCCGTCATCACTAAAAATACGAACTCGGGCAGCACTATCAGCCATAGCTCCAATTTCTGCCAACTCTTTTCCATCTAAGTTCTTAGTAACAGCACCGATTGGATAAACATCACAAAGACCAGCGTCAATGCCTAAGCGAAACACCTGCTCAACTACGCCAGCGGTATCAGCAACTGGAGAAGTATTTGGCATTGCAGAGAGAGCAGTGAAACCACCTTTCGCAGCTGCCCTAGAAGCAGAAGCCACTGTTTCGGAGTCTTCTTTACCTGGTTCGCGCAGATGAGTATGAAGATCTACTAATCCTGGCAGAATGATTTTGCCAGTTGCGTTAATCACTACAGCATTACTGTTAGCGGGATTTTCAAAACCTGCAATCAATCCATCAGCTATGAACAAATCTTTGCGAGTTCCATCTTCGAGGCTCGCTCCTTGAATAAAATATTTTTGGCTCATGCGAGTGCTCCTGCCTGAATTCCTTCGCCGGTAAGGAGCGTATACAAAATACTCATTCGCACGCTTACTCCATTACTGACTTGCTCAACAATTACAGATCGTGCGCTATCTGCAACATCTGCAGTGATTTCTAGGCCGCGATTCATCGGACCAGGATGCATGATTATTGATTCCTTCTTCATTCTTTTTACTCTATCTGTATTCAAACCGAAGTACCGAGAGTATTCGCGAGCATTTGGGAAATAGAGTTCATCCATTCGCTCACTTTGAACTCTTAACATCATGATTGCATCGATGTGGGGCATAACTTCATCCAAATCATAAGAAACCGTAACAGGCCAACTCGCAACACCGACTGGTAGAAGAGTTGGTGGTGCAACGAGAGTTACTTTCGCACCAAGTTTCGATAGAAGTAATACATTTGATCTGGCTACTCGGGAGTGCAAAATGTCACCAACTATTGCAACGTGAATTCCCGCTAAATTCTTTGAACCGTGCATTAAGTGTTTGCGAAGAGTAAAGGCATCAAGCAAAGCTTGACTTGGATGTTCATGCGTACCGTCTCCGGCATTAATTACTGTTCCCGACATCCATTGTGATGTTGCCAGTCTGTGTGCTGCTCCGCAAGCGTTATGACGAATGATTACGGCATCGGCGCCCATGGCTTGAAGGGTTTGCGCTGTGTCTTTAAGTGACTCACCTTTGCTGACACTCGATCCCTTGGCGCTGAAGTTAATAACATCTGCCGACAAGCGTTTTGCAGCTGCTTCAAAGGAGATGCGAGTGCGCGTGGAATCTTCTGCGAAGAGATTAACAATTGTTCGACCGCGTAGCGTAGGTAACTTTTTCATCGGCGCATCTGATACCCGTGCCAGCTCCGTAGCCGTATCCAGAATAGCTATTGCTTCAGATTCGCTTAAATCATTGATTGACAACAGATGCTTCATGCTTCACCTGCTTTATCGATAACTACTTCATCTATTCCATCGATTTCGCTCAAATGAACCCTTACCGACTGCTCTAATGATGTTGGTAGGTTCTTTCCAACAAAATCTGCTCTGATTGGCAGTTCGCGATGACCTCTATCAACCAATACTGCTAGTTGGACGGTACGTGGACGACCTATCTCACCGAGAGCATCCAGAGCTGCCCGGATCGTTCTTCCCGAGAAGAAAACATCGTCAATTAAAACTACATCTTTGTTTTCTATGCCAGTTGGTGGAATCTTCGTTGGCATGATCGCCCGTGGAGGACGCAATCGAAGGTCATCTCGATGCAGAGTTATATCCAAAGTGCCTACGGATACTGGTTTGGATTCAATGCCTTCGATAATCGAGGCGATGCGTACTGCCAGGTGAGCACCACGAGTTGGAATACCGAGTAAAACTAAATTTTCAGAACCACCATTGCGTTCAAGAATTTCGTGAGCAATGCGTGTTAACGCTCTTGCTATATCCGCCGAAGGCAGGGCAACGCTCATGTAAATCTCCTTCCCCACCTCGCAGGATGGGTCGTTAAAGGATGCGGGGGAAGAATAGCACTAAAGAAGCTGCCTCTGTGGATAAGAAATTTCGGCGTTTTCACCATGATTTAGATTACGCATACATGAACATTGATGTCGATAGTAGAAACCAGCCCGTCAAACTAGGCGTAGCCCTGCGCGCACTGCGTCTTGCTCGAAACTGGACATTGAATGATTTTGAGCGAGCCAGTGGTGGAAAAATCAAAGCTGTTGTCATTGGGTCCTACGAACGTGGATCCAGGTCAATTACTGTGTCAAAGCTTCAGGCAATCACCACAATTTACGGGGTGCCAATCACAGCAGTGCTCTCGGTTGGCAATGAAAATTCATTTACGGTTTCTGACAATGTAATCATTGATCTGCGCAGATTGCGAAATATTCTAGAAACAACGACATCAAGAAACCTGGAAAACCTCAATACGTTTATCACGGGAATTGTTAATACTCGAAAAGATTACAACGGAGAAATACTCTCGCTAAGGACAAGTGATCTTGAATTTCTTGCGATTATGGCCTCATCGAACATCGAGAGCATGACTGCTGAGTTCGCCAGCCTAAAGGTTTTCTTTACTTCTAAAGATTGAGTTCTTTACTTATTGATGAAATGCGACCAAGAACCCCGTGAATGTATCCCGATGATTCATCCGTTGATAGCTCCTTAGCCAGAGCTAAAGCCTCATCAATTGCCACGGCATCTGGCACATCTTCTTGCCATAGAATTTCATAGATTCCGATACGGAGCACATTTCTATCTACCGCTGGTAATCGATCCATATCCCAGCCCTGTGCGTAGGTAGAAATCAATTCATCAATCTTTCTAATGTGCTCATTAACGCCGTTGATCAATACCTTGGTGTATTCACGTATTGGTCGGGCATCTGGACCATCATCATCAACATCGCGAAGTAAGAGCAAATCCGACGATGATTTACCACGAATGTCAGACTCGTAGAGTAAATCTAAGGACTGCTTGCGAGCTTTACTGCGTGCAGACACTTTTATGCGCGACCTTGATAAGAACCATCTCTAGTATCAACGAGTACCTTCTCATCTTGTTTGATGAATAGTGGAACCTGTATCTCTATTCCAGTTTCTACCGTAGCAGGCTTTGTGCCACCTGAAGAACGATCGCCTTGGATACCTGGTTCGGTATACGTAATCGTAAGTACAACAGAGGCTGGTAATTCAATATAAAGAGGATTGCCCTCGTGAACAGCAACGATTGCTTCAGTATTTTCCAACATGTAATTCGAAGCATCCCCAACAACCTGTGCTGAGATGTTTGTCTGGTCAAAAGTTTTGTTATCCATGAAAACGAAATCTTCGCCATCTTTATATAAAAAGTTCATTTCGCGTTTTTCTAGAATAGCAACTTCAATCTTTACGCCCGCATTAAAAGTCTTATCTACAACTTTCCCTGTCAGAACTGACTTCAGTTTCGTGCGAACGAAAGCCGGACCTTTGCCTGGCTTCACATGTTGAAACTCAACTACATTCCAGAGCTGACCCTCGAGATCTAGTGTCATTCCATTTTTAAGATCGTTAGTCGTTGCCACTTGTATAACCACGCTTTTCTTTTATCAGGCCATCCTGGCCCGGCTATCGATTCCCGATAGTCAATGCAGTAAGGATACCCGTTAAAGTGAGAATGAAATAATTTAGAGCAGTAACAAGGTTTACAAGAGTGCTTTAAGTGCGCTCATGGCCAATGCATAGGAGTTGGGACCAAATCCACCAATAGTTCCATTAGCAACACCGGAAATTACTGATGTATGGCGAAACTCTTCTCTAGCCAGAGGATTCGATAGATGCACTTCAATCAATGGGGAATGAACTAATTCTGCTGCATCTCGAATTGCATACGAATAATGGGTAAAGGCCGCCGGATTAATAATTACCGGATAAGAGTTATCGGCAGCTTCATGCAACCAGGAAATAATCTGTGCTTCATCATCGCTTTGACGAACATCGGCTGTGAATCCATGAGCGGACGCAGCTGATTCAATCAAATTGACCAGTTGCGGATAACTCAGATCACCATAGATTGAAGAGTCTCGGATATCTAAGCGTGAAAGATTCGGTCCGTTAATTACGAGAACTTTCATACAGATATTTTCTCATAAACATGGGCAAGATCATCACTTGTGAGGCCTTCGATTCGTTGTGTCTTTGCAACCGCAGAAATTCCTACGAAACGGATGTTGCTACCTCTAGATTTCTTATCAATACTCATGAGAGCCAGCAGTTCAGCAAAAGCAGATTGTTGGTAGGTAATTGGTAAACCGATCTTGCTCAGCAACCGTCGGTGTTGTTCTACTATTTTCTCATCTAAACCGCAATGAATCATAGAAAGATGGGCAGCAAAAACTAGGCCGATAGAAACAGCTTCTCCGTGGCGCAACGAATATTGAGAGTGTTTTTCAACCGCATGACCTAGCGTGTGGCCATAATTAAGAATCTCTCTTTCATAACTCTCTTTGAAATCACCGCTGACAACACGTGCCTTAACGCTCACGGAGCGATGTATCAGTTCGTTCATGAGATTCTCATTAGCGCGATCACGCTCTAAATCGAAGTTCTCCATTAAATCCAAGATCGTTGGATCCCCAATAAAGCCGGTCTTAACAACTTCTGCTAATCCAGCAGCAATATCTCGAGATGAAAGCGACTTTAGCCAGGTTGAATCGATTATCACTTTACGTGGCGAATGAAATGCTCCAATTAGATTCTTTCCATAGTCACTGTTAATGCCAGTTTTCCCACCAACAGATGCATCAACCATTCCTGCCAATGTAGTTGGCACTGCAATCCAATCAATGCCCCGCAACCATGAAGCACTTATGAAACCCGCAACATCTGTGATGGTTCCTCCACCGATTGCGACAACTGCGTCGGACCGTGTGAAACCAGCGGCACCCATCCAATCCCACGTCTTGATCAATGTTTGAATCGACTTAGCTGCTTCACCTTCTGGCAGCGGAAAATAATGAACATCGCTGTTAATTGATAATTTGGGTATTGAATTCTTCTGGGATTCTGCATAGAAAACAGCAACTCGCGAATACTCATTGAGACTTGAAGTGAGCGCAGACAACCAATCATCACAGATGAGAACATCGTATTGGTGCTCTGATTTAACTGTGATTGTTTTCATGACAATAGTGTAACAATCGCGTTGGCTGCTTGCGTTGGAGATAATTTATCGGTAACTACCTGATGTTGGGCTAATGATTCATATATTGGTCTGCGCGTATTCATAAGTTCTTGCCATTGTGCACGTGGATTTCCCAGGAGCAATGGTCTATCCCGGTTGAAACCAACACGTGGCGCAGCCGCAGCTAATGAAACATCAAGAAAAATCACGGTCGAACCCGACTCTTTAATAGCACTCTGCGCGGAAGGTGAAAGCGGAGCTCCGCCACCTAAACTTAAAACTCCGTTGTGATTCTTAAGCACATCAAGGAGAACTTCTTCTTCTACTTTACGAAAATATGGTTCGCCCTGATCTACAAATATTTCACTAATAGACTTGTTCTCACGAGCAGCTATCACCACATCTGTATCGACAAACTCTTCTTGCAATAGACGAGCTAAGGATTTGCCAACACTAGATTTTCCCGCGCCAGGTGGGCCTATAAGTATTACGCGAGGTGGCATTTTTACTTGAAGCGCAAGTTTTCGATGTAAGACAAATAATTACGGCGAGTTTCAGCGACGCTATCTCCACCAAATTTTTCTAGGACAGCTTCTGCTAAAACTAGCGCCGCCATTGCCTCAGCAACAACTCCCGATGCTGGAACTGCGCAAACATCTGAACGCTGGTTGATTGCTTTGGCAGCTTCTCCAGTAGCAACATCAATAGTGTCCAAGGCTTTAGGCACAGTTGAAATAGGCTTCATTGCGATACTAATTCTTAAAATTTCACCATTGGACATTCCACCTTCAGTGCCACCAGCGCGATCTGTTCTGCGAACAATTCTTCCTGATTTATTCTTTTCAATTTCATCATGTGCCGAAGAACCCCTGCGGGTGGCTGTTAAAAATCCGTCACCAATTTCAACGCCTTTAATTGCTTGAATTCCCATCATTGCGCCAGCTAAGCGTGAATCTAGGCGACGATCCCAATGCACATGTGAACCAAGTCCTGGTGGTACATCGAAGACTAAAACTTCGCAGACTCCCCCGAGCGTGTCACCATCTGAGTGTGCACTCTCTATTTCCTTGATTATCAGTGCACTTGTTTGCGCGTCAGCGCATCTCACTGGATCTGAATCGATTTTTTCTTGATCGTGTTTTCCAGGCAGCGCAGCATCTTCCGGAACACGTACGTTACCTATTGAAACTACGTGACTAAATAGTGTGATGCCGACGCTTTGTTCCAAAAAAGCACGAGCAATAGCGCCCAATGCCACGCGCGCTGCTGTTTCTCTCGCACTTGCTCTTTCGAGAATTGGGCGAGCATCCGTGAAATCGTATTTTTGCATTCCGACCATGTCAGCATGACCTGGTCGAGGTCTTGTAAGCGGTGCGTTTCGCGCTAAACCTTGTAATTCGGAATCATCGATTGGATCGGCCGACATAACTTTTTCCCACTTTGGCCATTCTGAGTTTCCCACTTCAATTGCAATGGGCCCACCTTGGGAAAGACCTAAACGTATTCCACCTTTAATAGTAATTTTATCGGCTTCAAAGTTTTGTCTAGCACCTCTACCAACACCAAGGCGACGACGCGCTAAATCTTTATCTATATCTTGAGTGGTTATCTTTATGTGTGCAGGTAGCCCTTCGACGATAGCCGTGAGGGCTGGGCCATGTGACTCTCCTGCTGTTAACCAACGCACTATCCTATTGTGGCAGAAGAAGTGCTATCGGGGTGTACAAATAAAGGCCACTCGCAAGAAAGATATCTGGGGCCAACGCTAAACGGTGCGGAAACTTTAGATAAATTAAGTAGTAGAGGCTGACATGCGCCATAAGAATCAGCCATAATGAAAAGAAGAATAATGCGATTGAATGCAATCCTGAGTCAAAAAAAGCAAACGCGAGAACCGCAATGAGCTTTACATCACCGAACCCAACCCCGCCAGATTCGCCAAATCTATTGCTCACAAAATAAAGTAGCGAAAGAACTCCAAGAAATTGAAATCCAGCCAGTGGACTTATGTCCCCACCAAAAGATGAAATGCTGGACAAGCTGATGATCCCAAGCAACAGAATGAGCTTGTGATTGCGGATCAGGTGATTTTTTACATCATCGATAGAGATATTAATTGCAAACAGAAAGAAGATGACATTCTCAAAAAGACTCACCTTGAAAGAATAAGGTCCATCAAAAACTGCAAAAAATGATTGTGGATAACCTAGCGAGCACCCAGATCCCTCTTTAAATGCGCAGAAAGTCCTTCTACATCAATATCGATTCCTGTAAACAATCTAATCTGCTCGATACCTTGTGCGATCAACAGATCCAGGCCACTTAGTACAGGCGCACCGGTTTTAGACCATGCCCCCGCGAAACTCGTGGGCCATGGATTGTAAATCACATCAAAAAATGTTCCATGAGGTTTGTTCGACAACTCATTGGCAAAGGGATCCAGTGCTCCTTTAGGAGTCGTGTTAACTACTAAGTCATGCTTGTAGAAAACATCTGAAAAGTGCCAAGGCAGAAAGTTAAGTGTTGCTTTACTTACTGCATCCATCATGGATAGTTCTCGATCCGAATTTCTGTGAAGAACTGAGATGGATGTACCCGAATTATCAAATGCTGCTGCGGCAGTCCTGGCCGTTGCACCAGAACCTACTATGAGAACAGATTGTGGTTGGTCAGAATTCTGTGCTCGCCAAGCATTTTGAAATCCAACTACATCCGTTGAATAAAGACTCCACTGTTCACCCTGTTTTACTAATGTATTTCCGGATTGAATCCTCTTAACTATTGGATCAATGACATCTGCGACGGAAAGCACTTCCTCCTTCAATGGCATTGTGAGTGAAAACCCTGTCCAACCACGGTTCTTATCACTTAAAAAACTCTTTAAAGTTCCTGCAGGCACATCGAAGGCTTCGTAATTACCTGCAATGCCTAAGAATTTATATGCGCTCATATGCAATCGAGGCGAAAGGGAATGAGAGATTGGCGATCCCAAGACAGCTGCATTAATCACTTAAAAGCACCCGCCTTTCGATTCTTTGTATAAAGAACTTTCCACCCATTGAACTCATCGAAATCACTAGTGAATCGCGTATCTCCTGGGCTAACTGTAATGAAATACAACCAATTGCCGTCAACTGGATTTACGGCGGCCTTGATGGCCTCCATCCCAGGATTTCCAATAGGTGAAGGAGGCAATCCATATTTTCTGTACGTATTAAAAGGTGATTTTAATAGGGTCGATTTAGTACTCAAGAAGATGTTGCCACGGATTTTTTGTGCGTAATGAATTGTGGAGTCCATTTGCAGAGGCATGCCAATTTTCAATCTATTCCTTATTACCGTAGATATTTTCCCAAAATCCTCGGTAATTCCTTCAGCTTGAATGATTGAGGCGATAGTAACTATCTCCTGTGGCGATAATTTGGAGTTGCTCTTTGATTCAGTTAACGAGAACTGCTCTTGAAAACGGACAACCATTGATTCGAGAGCTTGTTTTGCTGTTGTTCCTTGAGCGAAATTATATTGAGCAGGAAATAGAACGCCTTCAAGAGATTTTATGCCCGTTGGCAATTTTATCTCTCGAGCTGCAATTTGAATATCTTTGCTAGAAAAACCTGACTTTTCTAACATCTTGAAAATTTCTACATTCCAAGAACCTTCAACAATCCTGATTAAGTTGGGCATTCTCTTCGGATCAAGTAATTGCTCAAGCGCCTGAACTGCCGAAATTCTGCTATTTAACTGGTGAATACCTGGAGCAATTCTTGTTGCTCTGGAATCGGAGACTGCGAGCCTGAAAAAACTCTGAGAAGATTCAATTATTCCAAGATCAAAGAGTTGCTTTGCTATTTCAGATCCAGTTGATCCGTTAGCTACAGATACATCAATGAGCGCTTCTGAAGCAGCTATCGACCGTTGGGGAAAATCACTAACAGATGTCCCTGATGTGCGAAACTGATGAATAAGCAGAGTTATTGTCGCCACAGCCAGCAGTGCAACAGCAATTCTAAGGATCTCACTCTTTTTCATTAAGAGACTTTCTCTTTTCAATCGCAAGCGCCTGTTCGAGAATTGCAACCGCAGCTGCCTGATCGATTGCTGATTTACTTTCGCGAGAGTTCATGCCTGAATCTTTTAATTGCCTAGCCGCACTAACAGTGGAGAGCCTTTCGTCAATCATTGTGCAATCTATGCTTGTCCGCTGAACAATCTCGTCTTTGAATTCTTCTGCTTTCTCAAACGATGCTCCTGATTGTCCTGAGAGATGTTTAGGTGAACCCACGTAGATATGAACTGGCTCGTATTCTTCTATGAGAGTGATTATTTGATCCCAAAAGTTTGAGTCGTTAAGTTTTAAGGTGGTTACAGGCGTTGCAAGAATTCCATCTGGATCGCACACCGCAACGCCAACACGCACATCTCCATAATCAAAGGCCAAACGTCGCCCTCGAAGCATCTTATTTACCAGATATAGCGAGCTCGATAGCTGAAAGTGCTTCACCTATCTTCGAGGAATCAACACCACCGCCCTGTGCGAAATCATCTTTTCCGCCACCGCCACCGCCCAGAACTGCCGAACCAAGTTTTACCAAAGCGCCCGCTTTGATACCGGCTGCGCGAGCTTCCTCACTAGTTGCAACAACCAAAACTGGTTTGGAATCGACAACACTTACTAGAACAACAACACTCTGTGGCGTCTTTGATCGTAAGTCTAAAGCTATGGTTCGTAAATTCTCATTGTTAATGCCATCGGCCATCTGAGCTGAAATCAGGGATAAAGAACCGATTGCTTTTTTGTTCGTCAACAACTCTGAACTTTTGGCAAGTGCAGCATCTGTACGTAGCGAAGCTAGTTCCTTCTCAATCTCTTTCACCTTCGCAATGAGATCAGATATTCGTTCTGGTAACTCTTCAACGCGTGCACCTTTAACAATTTCGGTAAGTGAATTGAGTAAAACATGCTCACGTGCCAAGAAGTTATATGCATCTGCGCCGACTAGGGCTTCTACGCGTCGTACTCCGGCACCGATTGAAGATTCACTTAACAACTTAATCACTCCAAGTTGCCCAGAGCGTGAGACGTGTGTGCCGCCACATAATTCTCTGGCCCAATCTCCAACGCTTACAACACGCACTTGATCGCCATACTTTTCACCAAAAAGTGCCATTGCCCCGAGCTTCTTCGCTTCAGATTGGCTCATTACTTCTGCGCTAACTTCTAAGTTATCTAACAGCAGTGCGTTAACACGTGATTCAACATCATTTAAAACTGATTCAGGAACAGCGCCCGTTGCTGGGAAATCAAAGCGGAAACGACCCGGGGAATTTTCAGATCCTGCCTGTGTAGCAGTTTCGCCCAGAATCTCTCTAAAAGCTTTGTGGACCATGTGTGTTGCCGTATGCGCACGAGAAATTGCATCGCGTCTTTTGATATCAATCTGAGCAAATACCTGTGTATTTGTTTCAATAGCACCGCTACGAACTCGTCCACGATGAACACTTACTCCAGGTACCGGAGTTTGAACATCATCAATCTCAATCACAGCACCATTTGATAACGTAATCACTCCACCATCTGCTAACTGGCCACCACCTTCTGCATAAAAAGGTGTGCGGTCTAAAATTACTTCTACTTCATCACCTGATTTAGCTGATTGAACGGCTGAACCATCTATAACTAAAGCTTTTATGGTGGATTCGCTCTCTTGATGCGTATATCCAATAAAGGTTGTTTGGCCATGTGAATCTGCTATTGAACGATAAACACTTACATCAGTGTGTCCGCTTTTCTTAGCCTTTGAATCGGCTTTTGCACGATCGCGCTGCTCTTTCATTAAGCGGCGAAAACCATCTTCATCAACTTCTAGACCTTCTTCGCGCGCCATTTCTAAGGTCAGGTCAAAAGGAAATCCATAAGTGTCATGTAACTTAAAAGCCGCATCTCCAGAAATCTTGCTGCCTTTGTTCTTCTTGAGAGCCGCACTCTCAACTTCAAAAATGGTTGTACCGCTCTTTAACGTTTGCAAGAAAGTTTCTTCTTCGGAAATTGTTACAGCCAAGATTCGATCACTTTCAACCTTAAGCTCTGGATACTGAGGCGCCATAGCACCAATTGCAGACTTTGTTAGCTCCGCCATAATTGAATCTTCTGACCCAAGTAAACGCATATTGCGAATTGTTCGACGCATCATTCGACGCAGAACATATCCACGACCTTCGTTTCCTGGTGTTACGCCATCTCCAATTAGCATCGCTGAAGTTCGAGCGTGATCGGCAACTACGCGTAGTGCTACATCTGATTTTTCATTTTTCCCGTACTTAACGCCTGTAAGTTCTGAAGCTCTATTAAGAATTTGAGCCGTTGTATCAATTTCATAGATGTTTTCTACGCCTTGCAAAAGAGCTGCCATTCGTTCTAGACCAAGACCAGTATCAATACTCTTTGCGGGAAGTTCGCCAAGAATTGGAAAATCATCTTTTCCCGAACCGGCGCCACGTTCATTCTGCATGAAAACTAAATTCCACACTTCCATGTAACGATTTTCATCCGCGATTGGTCCGCCTTCAATGCCGTAGTCGGGGCCACGGTCATAATAAATTTCCGAACATGGACCGCATGGACCAGGAACGCCCATCGACCAGAAATTATCTTCCATTCCTCGACGTTGAATCCGGTCTAAAGGTAGACCGATTTTTTTGTTCCATATTTGCACTGCTTCGTCATCATTATGAAAAACTGTTACCCATAATCGCGACTCTTGGAAGCCGTAACCACCATCTGCAATAGAGCGAGTAAGTAGATCCCATGCCAGAGCAATTGCACCTTCTTTGAAATAATCTCCAAAAGAGAAGTTTCCACACATTTGAAAAAATGATGCATGACGAGTCGTCTTTCCAACTTCATCAATATCTAATGTGCGAACACACTTTTGAACAGATGTAGCTCTTTTGTAAGGCGGCGTTACTTCTCCTAGAAAATAAGGTTTAAATGGAACCATGCCTGCGTTTACTAATAACAGATTTGGGTCATCAGCAATGAGCGATGCTGAGGGAACTACGGTATGCAGTAAACCTTCGCGGTTATCTGTTTCGAAAAAGCGCAGCCAGCGCGAACGGATCTCGGCGGATTCCACTTGGGCAGATCACTCTGCCTTCTTCTTCTTCTTTTTTGCACGTCCCTTGCTCAACTGAGCCGCAGAAACAAGAGCCCCGGCAACTTTCAAAGCTGGGCCGCTCTTATCCAAAAGTCCAGATGTTGCACTCGTAACTTTCTCAGATATCTCTTCTACATTCTTTGTTATTCGGTTGAAGCTTTGTAATGGGCCATTTATCAGTGTCACTGTGGTGTGAACTTCTTCAATTAACGGTGTTGCTTCATCCGTTACTGCTTTCAACGAAACTTTCGCCTCATCAATAAATCTTCCAACTCGAATAATTGCGTAACTAACTGCAATTGCAATAACCAGAAGTGAGGATGCCGCAATAATTGTTGCTATTCCGCCTGGGCCCATGACTTCCTCCTTGAATTATGCAAATGAAAAACTAATGGGACCAGCCTACCCGATGGACTTACTTGGCTCCCTCTTTTGGTGCCCCATCGATTCCACTCTCTTTACGTTGTGCGGGAGTAATTGGAGTTGGCGCGCCAGTGAGTGGATCTCCACCACTTGCTGTTTTAGGAAATGCGATGACTTCGCGAATTGAATCTGAATGCGAGAGCAAAGCACACAATCTATCCAAGCCCAGAGCAATTCCTCCATGTGGAGGTGGTCCATAGTTGAACGCTTCTAGCAAGAAACCGAATTTACTTGCAGCTTCTTCATCACTTAATCCAATAACAGTGAAGACATCTTTTTGCATCGTGCGGCTATGGATACGAATTGAACCGCCGCCTAGTTCTGTTCCATTAAGAACAATGTCATAGGCGTATGCCAATGCACTTGCCGGATCTTTAGCAAAAGTTTGTGCGAACTCTGGTTTTGGTCCTGTGAATGGATGGTGCACCGCAGTCCAACCACCATCATCTGTTGGCTCAAACATTGGCGCATCAACAATCCAAACAAATTCCCATCGACTGGCGTCAATTAAATTACAGCGCTTTCCTATTTCAAGACGAACCGCACCAAGTAAGTTAAGGGATGCAGTGCGTTCGCCAGCCGCAAAGAAAATCGCATCGCCTGGTTTGGCGCCAACATGTGAAGCTATTCCAGATGCTTCTTCTTCAGATAAGTTCTTAGCAACAGGACCACCGAGTGTTCCATCAGGTGCAACCAAAATATAAGCCAGGCCTTTTGCCCCGCGTGCCTTTGCCCAATCTTGCCACGCATCTAGTTCGCGACGAGGTGAGTCGGCACCGCCAGGCATGACAACAGCACCAACGTATGGTGCTTGGAAAACTCTAAATGTCGTTTGAGCAAAATATTTAGTGCAGTCAACTAATTCAAGAGCAAACCTTAAATCTGGTTTATCTGATCCATAACGTGACATAGCGTCTAGATAAGTCATTCGTGGAATAGGCAGTGAGATTTGATAGTCGACTACTTCTTTCCAAACTTTCACAAGGATTTTTTCAGCTACAGCGAGAATGTCCTCTTGATCAATAAAAGACATCTCAATATCTAATTGCGTAAATTCAGGTTGGCGATCAGCTCTAAAATCTTCATCTCGGAAACAACGTGCTATCTGATAATACTTTTCCATTCCAGCAACCATCAACAACTGCTTAAACAATTGAGGTGACTGAGGTAATGCATACCAACTACCCGGTTGCAAGCGAACAGGGACGAGAAAGTCTCGGGCTCCTTCTGGAGTGGAACGAGTCAAATAAGGAGTTTCGATTTCTAGAAAAGCCTCATCCTCCATTACGCGACGAATCGTTGAAGTGACTTTAGAACGTAAACGCAAATTTGCAGCAGGTGCTTCTCGTCTTAAATCTAAGTAGCGATATTTCAATCGCACTTCTTCTGAAATTTCTACATCATCGCCACTATCAACAGGAAACGGAAGTGCAGACGCTTCGCTCAAAACCTCAACATCATCGCCCATAACTTCAATGGCGCCAGTTGGTACAGCCGAATTTTCATTGCCAGAAGGTCTAGTGACAACCTCACCTGAAATTTTTAAGCACCATTCGGCGCGAAGTGCTCCTGCAATTTTTTCATCTCGGATGACAACTTGTACCCAACCAGTAGCATCTCGAAAATCTATGAATGCCACTCCACCGTGATCGCGACGTCGGGCAACCCAACCAGCGAGGGTTACGGTTTGGCCAGCGTGGGATGCTCGAAGCGTTCCAGCCCCGTGTGTGCGCAACATTTATTGGCCTCTTCTTCTAATGTTAATTATTTTCCAGAAACACTACGTAGGTGATCCTGCAAGGAGGTAAGAGTAACCGAAGAAGTCTTGCCTGTGCTCATCTGCTTTAACTCCACAGTTCCGGTGGAAATTTCACTTTCACCAAGTACTACAACAAAAGCGGCACCGCTTTTATCTGCTGCCTTCATTGAACCCTTCAGCGCGCGATCTCCAAATGAAACTTCAACTCTAAATCCTGCGTTTCGCAATTCTTGGGCAGTCTTTAATGCCGTTGACTTGCTTTCATTACCTAACGGAATGATGAATAGATCAGATGTGAATTCTTGGTCAAATGAAATTCCTTCGGCATTTGCAGCTAAAACACAGCGGTCGATTCCTAGGCCGAAACCAATTCCAGATAGTTCTTGTCCACCCAATTCAGCCATTAACCCGTCGTAGCGACCACCGCCACCTATGCCAGATTGTGCTCCAAGGAGTTCATGAACAAACTCAAATGTAGTACCCGTGTAATAGTCCAAGCCGCGCACCATCCGAGGATTAATCACATATTGCACATTTAATGCTGCAAGATGTTTTTGAACTTCCTCGAATTCACTGAGAGATTGTGGAGACAAATAGTTAAGAAGGAGTGGCGCATCAGCCATCTGATCCTTAATCTCATCACGTTTATCATCAAATAAACGAAGTGGATTAATGCTTGCCCGTGTGCGAGTTGCTTCATCGAGATTTAACTTATTAATAAACTTAACTAACTCAACTCGATGGTTCGCTCTTGAGTTAGAGTCACCAAGAGACGTAATTTCCAACCGATACTTCTTGAGTCCAATTGATTTGAATCCCGCATCCGCGATTGAAATCACTTCCGCATCTAGAGCGGCATCCTGAATTCCAATCGCTTCAATGCCGACTTGGTAAAACTGACGATATCTACCCGCTTGCGGGCGTTCTGCACGAAAGAATGCTCCGCTGTAATAAAGTTTTGCTGGAAGTTGTCCACGATCTAAGCCGTGTTCGATAACCGCGCGCATCACACCAGCTGTGCCCTCTGGACGAAGAGTGATTGAACGACCACCGCGATCTTCAAAGGTGTACATCTCTTTAGAAACCACATCGGTTGACTCACCGACACCACGTGTAAACAATTCGGTGTCTTCAAAAACTGGAAGTTCGATTAACTCATATCCCGCTTTTCTCGCAGGTTCGAGCAAAGCGTGACGGACAGATTCAAACTTTCTTGATTGCGGTGGTACATATTCACTAACGCCCTTTGGAGCTTGAATTTGATTGGCTTTACTCATCGTCGATTGGCTTTCTTGGCAGCATCGATCAAGTATGGATTTGTTTTTCTCTCGTGCCCAATATTTGTATCTGGCCCATGTCCAGGCAAAACTCGAAGATGATCTGGAAGTGTTAATACCTTATTTACGAGAGTTTCTTGCATATCACTGCTTGATCCGGATGGTAGGTCGGTGCGCCCGATAGCTCCTGCGAACAGAACATCACCGCTGATGAGAACTTCGTCATCGACAGAAAACATTAATGATCCGCGAGTATGACCAGGAGAATGGATAGCTCGGAACTTCATTCCTAGCATTTCGAGTTCAGCTCCATGTCGCAATTCTCTTACATCACTTGGTTCAACAAAGTTCATTGCGCTTAATGTCGCTAGAAATTCGGCTCCATGGGCGCGCTCAGGGTGCAATAACAAGGCTCGATCTTCACTGTGAATGTATGTCGGAATGCCATATCCATCAGCAACAGGAACTACTGAAAAAGTGTGGTCTAAATGTCCATGAGTGATGATTGTTGCAACTGCTTTGAGTTTATGTTCATTCAAAACCATCGCCACTGTGTCGGAAACATCAGGCATTCCCGGGTCAACGATGATGCACTCACCACCGGGCGCATCGGCGATGATCCAACAATTTGTTGCAAACATAGGGGCCGCGAACGAGGTGATAAACATGGTGATTTACCTCCGCCTACGCCTATTTATGGAGCTCAGTACGCGGGAAATTTCGCCGCGCTCATAGGTACAGGGTACCTTTTACCTTCACTAAGCCGCCTGACCAACTCGACTCGAAGCGCTATGAACTCATATTCATGGTCTAGATGTTGATGCGGTCCAATAGCGAAGATCTAAGTCGATTAACGCGCTGAAGGGAAAACCATGTCCGACCTCACTCCTACTCCAGTTTCTATTCCATCTTCTGCAGCATCTGCACTTATCGGTGATCCTGCAAAATTTGGTTACGTAGCACCTGATGGAACGGTTTTCGTAAAAACTTCAGCTGGCGATAAAGCTGTCGGTTCATATCCTGGAAAAAGCCCAGAAGAAGCACTCTCTTATTTTGTTAGAAAATTTGAAGCAGTTGCCTCAGAAATAGCGTTACTTGCTGCACGTATCACTAGCGGTGCAATGGTTCCTTCAGATGCGTTGGCCTCTGTTAAAAAACTACGCGAGCAAGTAAAAGAAATTAATGCTGTTGGCGATTTGGAAGCTCTTGCCAACTCTGTCGAACAACTCGAACCGCTCATCGAAGGCCATCGTGGCGCTTACGAAGCAAAGAAAGCTGCTGCCGAGGCTGAAAAAGCTGCCAAGCGCGCTCAAGTTCTTGTTGAAAAAGAAAAAATTGTTGTTGAAGCAGAATCACTTGCACTTTCAGAGAGTTGGAAAACTACAGGGGATCGACTCAAAGAACTTCTTACTGAATGGAAGTCTGCGCCCCGTTTAGATAAGAAAACTGACACTGATCTTTGGAAGCGTTTTTCAGTTTCTCGTAACAAATTCGATAAGCGTCGCAGAACTCATTTCGCAAACTTGGAAGCGACAACAGCCGTTGTTACTGATGCCAAAAAGAACTTGGTTCTGCAAGCAGAGAAATTAGCAACTTCTACCGAATGGGTTCCTACAGCAAAAGCATTCAAATCCCTCATGGATCAGTGGAAAGCAACTGGCCGAGGCAAGCCATCAGATGATGCAAAGTTATGGGCACGTTTTAAGAAAGCGCAAGATCAGTTCTTCCAAGCCAAGAGTGCTGATCTTGAAAAACGCGAAGTAACTATGGGTGCCAATTTGGCAAAACGAGAAGAACTCATTGTTCAGATTGAAGCGCTTGTTCCATTTACAGATGTGAAGGATGCAAAGAACAAGTTCAGAGAACTCGCTCGAGCATGGGAAAAAATCGGAATGACTAACCGTGACAAGCGTGCAGCACTCGATTCTCGCGTGAGTAAAGTAGAAGAAGCAATCAAGTCAGCGGAAGCAGAAATTTGGAGAAAAACCGATCCAGCTGCGAAAGCACGTGCTGCCGAAGTTGTTGCACAGCTCCAAGGTGCAATTGATAATTACGAGAAGATTGCAGCGAAAGCAACAAGTGCCGGAAATGCGAAGAAGGCTGCGGAGGCTCTTGAATCTGCAGCAGCACGACGTACCTGGCTTGAAGAAGCACAGAAATCGCTGGCTGAATTCAACTAGTTATTTGTTGTTCGATAAACGTCGTACACACCTTCAACAGATCTAACAGCAGTCAACACGGCGTCAAGATGTGTTGCATCCGCCATTTCAAAAGTAAAGCGTGAAATAGCCACACGATCCTTAGTCGTACTAACTGCTGCACTCAGGATGTTTACATGCTGCTCAGATAACGTACGTGTTACATCTGCCAATAATCGAGCTCTGTCTAATGCTTCAACTTGGATATTAACGAGGAACAAACTTGAGGCACCCTCTAGCCACTTCACTGCAACAATTCGATCACTCTGATGAATTCGAAGATCGTCAGCATTAACACAATCAGTTCTGTGAACCGATATCCCACTGCCGCGGGTAATGAATCCCATAATCGGATCTCCAGGTACTGGAGTACAACAACGGGCGAGCTTCACTAGAACATCATCAATACCTTCAACTTTGATTGCACTGCTCGAACGTTTAGCAACTGGTGCTCCCCCAGGAACAAAATCCATCGTTGGTTCAGGGTGTGAATCTTCAACACCCATAAATTGAACTAGCTTGTCAATAATCGCAGCGGAGGAAACATGACCATCACCAACAGCGGAATACAGCGCCGAGATATCTGGATATCTCAACTCATGTGCAAGCTCAAGAAGTGCGTGGCCTGCAAATATCTTCTGCAGAGGCAATCCAGCTTTGCGCATC